>Ga0194116_10004537_pt1 | contig 15851 bp, 15 predicted proteins | sample TA2MahsurfametaG_4_FD_148617 | JGI IMG/M metagenome (GOLD analysis project Ga0194116, IMG submission 148617) | Freshwater microbial communities from Lake Tanganyika, Tanzania - TA2015008 Mahale S9 surface | ecosystem: Environmental > Aquatic > Freshwater > Lake | place: Tanzania: Lake...
AACTCCTCCAACGAATAAAAATCGTCCCTCGCTGGCTGATTTTTATTTTGGATCTCGCTTGTACACTCTTCGCTATTTTCATTGCCATACTTATTGAAAACAGGTTGAGTTTCAGGCTGGTTGATTCAAGGCAGTTATTGAACGTGATGTTCATAACTGTTATCATCAACACACTTGTCTTTTCATCTATCAAGACCTACAAAGGAATTGTTCGCTATACAGGATTACAAGATGCGTTGAGGGTATTTATAACAGTGGCTATCTCTTCGCTTACCTTATTTCTGGTCCAATTTTTCAATTCAAGTCGCCTGAATGGATTTATAATCAGTGAAACTGAAGTCATCATTTATGCAGTGTTCAGCTTTTTATTTTTGCTGGGATACAGAGTTAGTGTAAAACAGGGCTTTGAATTGTTACGCAATTACAAGCGTGCAAGAAAAACGGTGGTGATTTATGGCGCAGGTGAAACGGGAACTGCTACCAAGCGAGTCCTTTCTCATGATACCAGAACTGGATTCAATATTCTGGCATTTGTAGATGACGACCGCAGGAAAAAGAGTAAGTCACTAGACGGTGTTTCCATCATTGGATTTGATCAATTGAAATCATTGCATGAAACAGTGGGTGTGGATGAATTGATCATTGCATCTTTTTCACTATCAATCAAACGTAAGAATGATGTAGTTGATTTTTGTTTGGATCATGAGATAGGGGTGTTGAGTGTTCCTCCTTACAGTCAATGGACTGGCGGTAGCTTTACTTCAAAGCAATTGAAGACCATCAAGATCGAGGAATTGTTGGAGAGAGATCAGATTGAGATACACAATGAAGAGATCAGAAGAAATGTGAAGGGTAAACGCATATTGGTGACAGGAGCTGCAGGGTCGATCGGTTCAGAGATTGTGCGTCAGTTGATTGCGTACAATCCTGAAATGATTATTTTATGTGATCAGGCAGAGACGCCTTTGCATGATCTTGATTTGCATATAAGAGAATCCAATGCGAATGTGCAGTGTATTCCTTACCTCGCCAGTGTGAACCATGCCCCAAGGATGGAAGCCTTGTTTGCCAGGTTTAAACCTCACCATGTTTATCATGCAGCAGCATACAAGCATGTCCCCATGATGGAATTCAATCCAGTGGAAGCAGTGAAGGTCAATGTACTCGGCACAAAATTGATGGCTGATTTGTCTATCAAGTATGAAGTAGCAAGATTTGTGATGGTATCAACCGATAAGGCTGTGAATCCAACCAATGTGATGGGAGCATCTAAGCGATTGGCGGAGATGTATGTACAGGCATTGTCATCCACAGGCCGTTATTTTACCAAATTCATTACCACCCGTTTTGGAAATGTATTAGGTTCCAATGGCTCTGTGATACTTCGATTCAAGGATCAAATTGAAAAAGGCGGACCCGTAACAGTTACTCATCCCAATATCACCCGTTATTTCATGACTATACCTGAGGCATGTCAGTTGGTATTGGAAGCAGGAAGTATGGGAAATGGTGGAGAGGTATTTGTTTTTGACATGGGAAGTCCAGTAAAAATTGCAGACCTCGCCAAGAAGATGATTCGTTTGTATGGCCTCGTACCTAATATAGATGTGGCCATTACCTATTCAGGATTAAGACCTGGTGAGAAACTGTATGAAGAGTTGTTGACAGATGGTGAGAATACAGTGAAAACATATCATGAGAAGATCATGATTGCGAAAGTAAGGGAAGTTGAAATGGACACCATCAGTGCAGATCTGAATTTACTCTCAAAAGATGTGGAAGATTCAATTGAAGAATCACAGCTTGTATCTCGAATGAAATCTATCGTTCCTGAGTATATCAGCAATAACAGTGTTTATGAATACCTTGACTATGCAAAGGTTATGGACATTAGATCGGGGGGGGGGGTAATTTTCTAGGTTATTTATCCTAATATAGGATTAGTGTGGTCCACACTAATTTAGAGTATTCACAGATCGTTGTAATTCATTATTAACATGATAATCAATAACTTTACATGTTTAATTTTTTGTTTATGGGTTATCACAAAAGGTTGAAAAATAGGTTAAATGTGCGCAGTTTTGTACGTTATTTATTTTAATAAATTAGAAAATATACAAAAGCAGGAATAGTAACATTAAGAATAGATTGCGATATCACATTACTAAATTTTATAAAAGCTAGGTGTATTAAAAACTTAATTAGCATTTATATAATTATTTGAAGAAAGTAAAATTTTACTTAAAAATCATGAAAAAAATACCATACGGGAGACAGAATATTACACAGGATGATATAGATGCAGTAATAAATGTTTTAAAGTCTGATTTTTTGACTCAAGGCCCGAGCATAAAATTATTTGAAGATGCATTTGCTGATTACGTTGGATCTAAGTTTGCAATTGCTGTTTCAAATGGAACAGCGGCATTGCACCTTTGCACACTTGCAATGAATTTGAATCCAGGGGATAAAGTTATAACTACTCCTATCACATTTGTGGCATCTGCAAATTGCGTTCGTTATTGTGGAGGAGAAGTGGTTTTTGCTGATATTGATTCTGAGTCTTATTTATTAGATATAAATAATGTAAGGGCATTATTAGAAAAAGATATTAATAAAGAAATAAAAGGCATTATTCCTGTAAATTTTGCAGGAAGAGTTGTTGATTTGGAAGACTTTAGAAAACTTGCGGATGAATTCGGGTGTTGGATCATTGAAGATGCTTGTCATTCCCCTGGCGGATACTTTACTAATAGCCAAAATGAAAAAATTACTTCAGGATCAAATAGATATGCAGACTTATCAATTTTTTCCTTTCACCCAGTTAAACATATTGCTTCAGGAGAGGGTGGTATGATCACAACTAATGATGAATTACTTTATCGAAAGATTCTAAATTTACGAACTCATGGTATTCAGCAAGCGATTGATAAAAAAGAGGAAGACCATGGCGTGTGGTACTATGAAATGCAAGAGCTTGGTTACAATTATAGGTTAACTGATTTTCAAGCAGCCTTAGGCTTGAGTCAATTAAATCGAGCAAACTCTGGTTTAGTTAAGCGTAAAGAAATTGTTAAATTCTATGAAGAGTCTTTTAAAGGTAAAGTATTTATTAAGCAATTACCTGGTTATGTCGAGGGTCATGCATATCATTTATATGTTATTGAAGTTTTTGAAAAGCGAAAAGAGTTAGTAGATTATCTTAGACAACAAAATATTTTTGTTCAAATTCATTATATACCTGCTCATTTAATGCCTTATTACAAAAAGTTTGGGTGGAAGACAGGAGACTTGCCTATCTCAGAATTTTATTATAAAAACTGTCTGAGCTTACCAATATTTCCAACTTTAACAATTGAAGAGCAAGAATTTATTGTTGAACAAATAAATAAATTTTATGGAAAATAAAAATATTTGCATAATACCAGCACGCGGCGGAAGCAAAAGAATTCCTAAGAAAAATGTAAAATTATTTTTAGGGAAACCTATAATTTCATATTCAATCGAACTTGCAATTAAAAGTAAGATTTTTGATGAAATAATGGTTTCAACAGATGACGATGAAATAGCAGAGATAGCTATTAAATCCGGAGCTAGTGTCCCGTTCTTTAGAAGTAGTAAGAATTCAGATGACTTTGCACCAACTTTAGATGTAATACAAGAGGTAAGATTGGATTATTTGAGATTGAATAAAATATTTGATTATGTATGCTGTATTTATCCAACTGCACCATTGGTAAATGTAAGTGACTTAGTTAAGGGGTATGATTTGATAAAAATGAAGCAAAACGATATGGTTTATCCTATAACTGAATTCTCATATCCAATTTTAAGATGTGTTACAATAGATAGCAATGAAAATGTCAAAATGAAATGGCCTGAATACGCGAATTCTAGAAGTCAAGATTTAGAAAAGTATTTTCACGATTGTGGTCAATGGTACTGGTATAAAAATTTAGGATTAATCAAAAATAGTTTCGAAAATATAAAATCGATTGTTATTGAAAACATTGGAGTTCAGGATATTGATAATCTTAACGATTGGGAACTAGCAGAAATGAAATTTAAAATCATTAATAAAATTTGAGCAATATATTCTTAGAATAAAAAAGCTTCAATATCCAAATAAGCAAAATACATTCTTTTATTAGGATTTAAAATGGTTTATCTAGATAATTTAAATAGCATTTTACCATAAACGTTTTAAAATTGAGTTTTCCTAAAAGTTAAAATATCGAATTAAAACCTAAGATAGAATTTTTATATCAGCCCCAAGTGATTAAGTATACTTATTATTACAAAAAAACAGATACAAATCTTTCTGAATCTATTAGATACTTAGAATGAATTTTATGAATAATTATAAAGTTTTAAATAAGCAAATACATAGAAAAGAAATTTTCACAATTGTGCCAATACGATATGAAGATCGAATGGATATTTTAAAATGGAGGAATGAGCAAATCTTTCACTTAAGACAGGATAAGCCACTTACAAGTAAAGATCAAGACCTTTATTTTGAAACTGTAATTAGGAAACAGCTTGAGCAACTTTCGCCAAATCAAATTTTATTTTCATTTTTAGAAAGAAATGTTTGTGTTGGCTATGGAGGTTTGGTTCATATTAATTGGATTGATAGAAACGCAGAAATTTCATTTCTTGTTGATACCAAGCTTGAAAAAGATTTTTTCTCTCTTTATTTAACAGTTTTTTTAGAGTTAATTGAGAGAGTAGCATTTATGGATTTAAATCTCCACAAAATATATAGCTATGCTTTTGATGTCAGACCGCATTTGTATGAAATATTAGAGTTGTCAGGATTTCAACAAGATGCTATTTTGAAGAATCACTGCTTTTTTAATGGCGAGTTTAAAAATGTAGTTATGCACTTTAAGTTAAACCCTAAGCATAAAAATAATTTATCTTAAATTATCTAAATTAGATTTATGAAGATTGAAAATTTTAATATTAATGAAAACTCTAAAGTTTTTATTATTGCCGAATTATCTGCAAATCATAATGGAAGTATTGAAGTTGCAATTGAAACAATTAAAGCTGCAAAACGTGCCGGTGCAGATTGTATAAAACTGCAAACTTACAAAGCTGATACAATTACCATTGATTCAAAAAAGAATGATTTTTTAATTAATAGTGGAAGTATTTGGGATGGAAGAAATCTTTTTGAACTTTATCAGGAGGCTTTTACTCCTTGGGAATGGCACGAAGAATTATTTAGGGCAGCAAAGCAAGAGGGGTTAATTTGTTTTTCTTCGCCATTTGATCCATCTGCTGTAGAGTTACTTGAAAATTTAGGGGCACCAGCCTACAAAATTGCATCTTTTGAAATAACAGATATTCCGTTAATTGAATTAGTCGCATCTAAAGGTAAGCCTGTAATTATTTCAACTGGAATAGCAACCTTGGAAGATATAGAATTAGCAATCAATGCCTGTCATAAACAAGGAAATTACGATATTGCTTTATTAAAATGTACATCAAGTTATCCTGCGCCTATTGATGAAGCTAACATGATTATGTTAAAAGATTTTTCTAAAAAATTTGATATAGTTGTAGGTTTGTCAGATCATACAATAGGTAGTACGGTACCTATTGTGGCGACTTGTTTTGGGGCAAAAATTATAGAAAAACATTTTATTTTAAATCATTCAATTGGTGGACCAGATGCATCTTTCTCAATGGATGAAACTGAATTTACTCAAATGGTTAAGTCAATTAGAGATGCTGAGCGCGCAATTGGAAAAATTGATTATCAATTGTCAGTAAAGCAAAAGCGAGGAAAAGACTATTGCCGTTCTTTATATGTTGTTGAAGATATCAAGTCTGGAGAAATTATTAATAAAAATAATATTAGATCCATTAGACCTGGGTATGGCCTTCATCCTAAATATTATTACGATATTTTGGGAAAAATTGCTAAAAAAGATTTGGAAAAGGGTGATAGGTTAAGTTTGAATGATTTACAGTAAATTCATAATTATTTAAATTTGGAAATAAATAGATTTAATATTTCTCTTAGAAGAGTATGTTATAGCGACCTTGAGTTACTGAGAAATTGGAGGAATTCTGATTTTGTTAATAAAAGAATGGTTTCGAATGAATACATTACTAAAGAGATGCAAGAGAAATGGTTTCATGAAATTAATAATAAATTCAATTATTATTTCATCGGAGAGTATAAAAATGAAAAAGTGGGAGTGATTAGTATTAGAAATATTCAAGACAACTGTGGGGAAGGAGCAATTTATCTCGCTAGCGAGAAATTTGAAGACAGTAGTATTGTTGCTAGAATGATTTTGTGCTTCAATGATTTTGTATTTGATGAATTAAATTTAGAGTTTATATGCTCTCATGTAAAACGAGACAATAAAAAAGCAATATCATCAACTATTGCCCAAGGTGGTATTGTGGATGACTTAAAAAGTACTTCTGATTATGTTTACTTTAAAATATCAAGAGATAATTATAAAAACAAAACAAAAAAAATTAGAAAAATATTAAATAAAGTAAAATGACAAAAGAAGAGTTTTTAAAAGGATTTCAAGAGCAATTTGATGATACAGACGTTACTCAAATAAGCTTTGATACAAAGTTTCGGGAATTAGAGGAGTGGAGTTCGATGATGGCTTTAATAATTATTGCTTTTATTGATGAAAAATATTCCAAAACCCTTTCTGGTGAGGATTTCAAGAATTGCAATACTGTTGAAGATTTGTTTCAATTATTAAATAATAAGTAATTAAAATGGCTTTGATAGAAGTTCAAAATGTTCAGATAAGAGGTATTTCCGCATGTGTTCCTAAAAAAAAAGTTAGCACCGTTGAACTAGATTTTTTTACAAATAAAGATGCTGAAATATTTATTCAAAATACTGGGATTGTAGAGCGTTACATCTCAGAAGGTGATATATGTGCGTCTGATTTGTGTTTACAGGCTGCTGAAAAAATCCTTACTGAGCTTGCATGGCAAAAAGACGAAATTGATATTTTAATTTTTGTATCTCAGTCTTCAGATTATATTTTGCCAGCAACTTCTAATTTATTGCAAAGTAGACTTGGTTTAAGTCAGAATTGTTATTGTTTAGATATATCTTTAGGTTGCTCAGGATATATTTATGGACTAAGTTTGGTTTCAAACCTACTTCAAAATAGTAAGTTCAATAAAGGATTATTGTTGGTGGGGGATACAATTAGTACTTATACTTCCAAGTTTGATAAAAGTGTTTATCCTTTATTCGGTGATGCTGGAACAGCTACAGCAATTGAATATGAGAAACACTCAAACGCTAATTGGATATTCGATATTGGTAGTGATGGTACGGGTAGTGATGCTATTAAAATTAAGGCTGGCGGGTCAAGGTTTAGAACTAATAAAAATTCCTTCGACTTAGAATATATTGATATAAATGACCCTTCGCAAGGCAGAAGAAGTAGTGCCGACTTAATTTTGAATGGGATTGATGTTTTTAATTTCGCTATAAAAAAAGCCCCTAATTCAATTTTCAATATTCTTAAATATGTGTCGAAAGCAACAGACGATATCGACTATTTCTTCCTCCATCAAGCTAATTTATTTATGAATGAGACAATAAGAAAAAAGTTAAAAGTTGATAAAGACAAATTGCCTAATTCTATTCAAAATTTTGGAAATACAAATGGTGCATCTATACCGCTAACAATTGTACACACATTTAATAATTTTATTCAAAAAAATGATTTTTCTGTAATGCTATGTGGATTTGGCGTAGGACTATCTTGGGGGAGTGTATTATTGGATTTAAATAAATCTTTGAAAACTAATATGAGTTATTACCATGGATAACACAAAATTAATCCATCCAAGATTTTACTTTGGGGATAGTATCAAGCAATTAGAGTTTGATAAAATATTTTCAAAAAACTGGATATTTGCAGGAATGTTAAGTGATTTTTCGGAAAATAATGCATTTATTACACTAAATATATTCGATTATCCAATAGTTATACAAAATTTTAATGGTGAATTAAGAGCATTTCAAAATATATGTCCCCATAGATTCAATAGGATTCAAACCGAGGCTAAAGGGAAAGATTTTTTTATTTGTCGATACCATAATTGGAGTTTTGATAAAGAGGGTAATGTTAAGTCAATTCCGAGAAAAAATTCTTTTAATGATAGTCAACAAGATTTTAATTGTTTAAAAGTAAAGTCATTACTAATTGAAATAGTAGGAAAGTTTGTATTCGTTTCACTTGATCAGAATCCAGTTTCTATAAAAGAATATTTGGGGGTTTTTCATAGTAAGCTTATAGATGTAAGTTCAGCTATTGATTATAATTTTTATTTTGAGGATGATGTACAAATAATTAATTGGAAATTAATTATTGAAAATGTAGTAGAGGCATATCACTGTCCAGCAATCCATCAAAACACATTGTATAATATGGGTTTTTGTCGAAAATCAGAAGTAAATAACGAATATTATAATGGACATTCGGTTGCAGATTACCCTAAATCGGATAAATTAGATGAAGGCAATAAAGTATTGAAATACCTTGACAATATTGAATTTAAACATGATACTTTTAGGCACTATTTTATCTTTCCTAACTTGTTGATTTCATCAACAGAAGGAACAAGTATTTATGTTGGTAATATTTTGCCAGTAAATTCAGAAAAATCAGTACTAAGGAAGCGTTTTTATAGTCCTAAGTTCCGAGATAATTTTATCCCTAAGGATGCCATTCACAAAGCATTTCTAGAAATAGTGAAGACTTCTATCAATCAAATTCTTGAAGAGGACAAGGTTGTCCTTGAACAAATTCAAACAAATATGCCATTTGTTGACAAGACATATTTTTTAGGTAAAGAAGAGGCCAGAATCAATTTGTTTCATGAAAAATATTTAGAATTAATATAAGTGGAAAATTTTATAAATTTATCTGGAAAAGTTTATTTGGTTACAGGAGCTACTGCAGGTATTGGTCTTGAAACTTGTATTCGAATTTCAAAATATGGGGGTGCAGTAATTGGGGTAGGACGAAATGCTGAAAAATTAGATGCATTATCAAATAAATTGCCAAATTTTGTTGGAATAAATTATGATTTATTAAACACAGAAGAATTAAATAAGTTGATTTCCAAAATAGAACATCAACTTGATGGCATAGTTCACTGTGCGGGAATTGTTCAATTGCTTCCTGTAAAATTTTTCGATTTAGAAGCTCTAAATAAAATTAGAACAGTAAATTACGATTCAATATTGTTAATAATCTCAAAATTATTGAAGTTGAAAAGAATTAATAAAGATGCGTCAATAATTTTTATTAGTTCTATTGCAGGTGAAATGGGAATGAAAGGAAATGCAATTTATTCGTCTACTAAAGCAGCATTAAATTCAACAACAAAGGTTTTGGCATCCGAATTATCATCTCAACGAATTAGAGTTAATTCCATTGCTCCAGGGCAAGTTGAAACGAATTTAACTTTAGAGATTGCATCTAAGGTGTCATCAGATTCTATTTTAATTGATAGAAGTAAATACCCCCTAGGATACGGCACCCCTGAAGATGTTGCTAATTTGTCGGTTTTTTTACTTTCATCAAAAAGCAAGTGGATTAATGGTACAGTTATAAATATTGACGGAGGAAGATCTAGTATTTTAAGTTAATCCAAGTTAAGATGAAATCATTTATAAAAGCTATATCATATTATTTGCCATCAAATATTGTTAATAATGAAAAAATTCATAATGATTTTCCTGAATGGCCAAGTAAAAAAATTATCGAAAAAACAGGTATTCAAAATAGGTATGTTTCAGATTTAAATCAAACTTCAGGTGATATGGCAATTGAAGTTGCGAAGAAGTTATTTACTGAACATAAAATAAAAAAATCTGAAATAGACTATATCATTTTATGTACACAAAGCCCTGATTATTTTTTACCTACTACTGCATGTATTGTACAAGATAAATTAGGTCTTTCAACATCAACTGGTGCAATAGATATTAATCTGGGATGTTCGGGTTTTATATATGGCCTTGGTTTGGCAAAAGGCTTATTAGTTTCCGAACAAGCTAAAAATGTCTTGTTAATAACATCTGAAACCTATTCTAAATTTATTCATCCAAAAGATAAAGGTAATTTAACCATTTTCGGTGATGGAGCAGCTGCTACATTAATTTCATCAGAAACTGGATTTGCTGAAATTTTGGACTTTCAATATGGTACAGATGGTAAAGGAGCTGAAAATCTAATTGTAAGAAATGGGGGATTAAGAAATTTTACTAAGTTAACTCGTGCCTCTGATTCTAACTACGATTCATATGATCCTGATGATTTTTTATACCTGAATGGTCAAGAGATATTTTTATTTACGTTGGCTTCTGTTCCTAATTTGATACTAGAAACTATAAACAAAAATAAACTTCAGAAAAATGAGATCAGTTTATATATTTTGCATCAAGCAAATAAATTCATGCTTGAAAGCCTAAAGAAAAAAGCATTGATCGAAAATGACAAATTTTATTTACATATTGAAAATTGTGGAAATACAGTTTCTTCTACAATTCCTATTGCTATTTACCATGCAAAAATGGAAAATAGGTTAACCCAAGGGCATCATATTTTATTAGCAGGTTTCGGAGTTGGTTATTCTTGGGGAGGAACTATTTTAAAAATAATTTAAAACTAATATGGTAATTAATATAAATTTCACAAATTAATTAAAAATATAATTAAAAAGTATGATAAAATTAAAATATTTTGAACAAGAACGTGATAAATCAAGCAAGATTATCAATAGACAAGAAAAAGGGGAGAGAGAAATGCAAACTCTATTTAATATTTTAGAAATCTATCAAGGTAATATTCCAAATAACAATAGTAAGATTCGTTTTTTAGATTTAGGTTGCGGAGATCAACATTTACGAAATTCTGTCATCACCAGAAAAATGGAATATCTAGGATTAGATATAACAGACATTAATTTTGAATTTGATAAATTTCCTTATGAGAATGATTCTATTGAATTTATTGTTTCTTTGGCCGTTATTGAGCACATTTCAAATCCTGATAATTTTCTCAGTGAAATATTTCGGGTTTTAAAACCTGGAGGTATAATTTATCTTACTACCCCAAATTGGTTTTATGATTATAAAGCATTTTATAATGATCCTACACATGTAAAGCCATATAATCCAATGACATTAGAACGTATATTATTAATGTATGGATTTAGTAATCCAAAAACATATCCAGGTTTAAGATGTAAACCTAAATGGTTTTATTTGGGTAAGTATCGATTTTTTAAAGCTAACTATTTGTTACCTTTTAGGGGAGATTCTAAATATGTACCAGGATTTTTAAAAGGAAGAAGCACATCGATTATTGCTGTAGCAACAAAATAATTATATATGAAAATCACACATTTGTCAAATTCATTTATCATTGTTGAAGTCAATAACATAAAAATTTGTTGTGACCCATGGATTGGTAAAGCAAATTATGGAGGTTGGCATTCATTTCCGGAATATGATAAAAGTCAGTTAATTAAATATCTGGAAAATGTAGATTTAGTCTATATATCCCATTTGCATGATGACCATCTGGATTTAAATTTTTTAATCGAAAGTAATCTAGTCGAAAAAAAATTTTTAATAAAAAACTTTCATTATAAAGTACTTGTAAATAAATTAAAATTAATTGGAGCAACAGATATAATTGAACTTGAGCCATATGAAAAATTTACTGTAGGTAAAGTAGTTATGTCAATACTCCCTCAAATGTCATCTAATTCGGATGATCTAGATGAAGATGTTGAATATGATCTTGATACTTCATTTATCATTTCAGATGGAACTAATGTATTTTTCAATCAAGTTGATAACCCTTATTCTACAAATGATTACATAAAACTTTGTAAATGGATCGATCTTAATTATGGCAAAATAACAATTGCCGCTTTGATGGCCGGAGCTGCTAGTGAGTATCCGCATATGTTTTTGAATATTGATAGAATTCAAGAAAAGGAGAATATAACTAGAAGTAGTTTGCGAAAACTTGTTGAAAAGTTAAATGTTCTAAAGCCTGAGTATTATTTTCCTGCCGGAGGCACATATATAATTCCAGGAAAACTTCATCCTTTAAATTCATTAATTGCTCAACCTTCCATAAATGAAATACTAGATGCGTTAAAAAATAGCAATATTGATTGTAATTTTTTGCATTTAGAAGGTGGTTATAGTGTTAAGATTGATGTTGAGTCTAAAAATATTATAGAAGTATCCGCCGAATTTTTACCTATTTGCAGTGAATTAAAAAAAAGTATTTATAACCACAAAGACGATTTATATGATTATGAAATTGAAGTCAGTGAAGTTTCAATTGAGGAAATATCTGAACTTTTTGAAAAAGCAAAATCTAATTGGATTGATATAATTACCCAAAAAAATATAGAAATAGAGCAGGATATAAAGTTTCTTTTATATAAGAATTTGAATTTAAATGAAGATTTGAGTGACTTACTAGATAATCCGATTTGTGAATATTCATTAAAAAGTAATCAAACCGAGAGTAAGGGCTTATTAACTATTAAAATTGATTTTAGATCATTTTACTTGTGTTTAATTAGAAAAAAAGTATGGAATGGAACTATCGGAGCTCTGTGTTTATTCGAAAGAGTTCCAAATATATTTTATCCATCCGTAACCTTTAGTCTTAACTATTTAGTAGTAACAAATTCACAATTAAAGAATTAATTTCTATATTAAAATACTATTCCACACATGAAAAAAGCTTTGATAACTGGCATTACTGGACAAGATGGAGCATATTTGTTAGAATTTTTATTAAAAAAAGGATACGAAGTTCATGGAATCAAAAGAAGGAGTTCTCAATTTAATACTCAACGTATTGATCAATTTTATGAAGATAAGCACATTGGTAATTTAAAATTTTTTTCTTCACTACGGAGACATGACTGACGCTAGTAATTTAATTCGAATTATTCAGCAAATTCAACCAGATGAAATTTATAACCTAGCTGCAATGAGCCATGTACATGTTAGTTTTGATTCACCTGAATATACTGCTAATGTGGATGGACTTGGAACATTAAGAATTCTCGAGGCAATTAGAATTTTAAATTTAACAACTAAAACAAGGTTTTACCAGGCTTCAACATCTGAATTATATGGATTAGTTCAATCTGTACCTCAAAATGAAAAAACTCCTTTTTATCCTCGAAGTCCCTATGCAGTAGCAAAATTGTACGCATACTGGATTACTGTAAATTATCGAGAAGCATATAACATGTTTGCCTGCAATGGTATATTGTTTAATCATGAGTCTCCATTACGTGGCGAGACCTTTGTTACAAGAAAAATAACAATAGGAGTTGCTAAAATTGCACTTGGGATGCTAGATAAATTAACACTTGGAAATTTAAATGCAAGTCGAGATTGGGGACATGCGAAAGACTATGTTGAAGCTATGTGGTTAATGTTGCAGCAAAATAAACCAGAGGATTATGTTATTGCAACTGGTAAAACTTACACAATCAGAGATTTTTTAAAAATTGCATTTTATGAGATTGGTGTGATAATTGGTTTTGAAGGAAAAGATCAAAACGAAATTGGGATTGTTATTGACAATGGCGAAAATAAATTGATTAAAAGAGGACAAATAGTAGTCGAAGTTAGTAGTCGATATTTTCGTCCAACTGAAGTTGAATTATTAGTCGGTGACTCAAATAAAGCAAAAGAAAAACTTGGTTGGGCACCTAAATACTCAATTGACAAATTGGTAAAGGAAATGGTTGAATATGATATTGACAAAATTAGAAATGTAAATAAATCTTTATAGTTTATACATTAAAAAGTAGTGAGTAAATTAAATGATTTTTTTATGATGGAAAAGCAATATGATTTGTTTTCCATTAAAACTCGACAAGGTTTTCCTATTTGGGATATTTTAAGACACTATGTATGGAATAATATTAATGCAGATGATAATAATGTAAGTTTACCTAAAAAAACAAAAAATTATCCAAGGAAAATAACCGCATTATTTACTTTTTCAAAATATTTAGTTATAATCCTTTGTTCTTTAAGAAAATCTAGTGATATTTTATTCATTGGTTTCTCAAGGTCAAAAAATGAACAACAAAAATTGCAGGATAATTATTTTATACTACTACAACAGTTTTTACCGGCAAGCATAAATTTTTTCTTTTATGAAGTCTTTATTAATAAATCAAATTATGATAATACAAAAAGAGTCTTCGATATAATTTATTATATAAATAAATTATATCGAAAAAAGATAGTAGAATTTGAGGTTTTAAATGATATAAAAAACAAAGTTGATAAAACATTTGGCAAAGACAAAATATCTATCGTTGATTTAGAGAAAACACTTAATAATTTTTATATCGAGTACAAATTATTTTATTTTTTGCTTAAAATAAAAAAAATAAAGTGTGTTTTTTTAGTATCAAGCTTCAAAGGTTTATGTTTTGCAGCGAAAAAACTTAAAATTGAAACTTTTGAACTTCAGCATGGAGATATCATGCAAACCACTATCCATTACAATTATAGTAAAGAATTGAATAGAATTGAAAGCAACTGTTTTATTTTCCCAGATATTTTATTTACATATTCTAATTATTGGATTAAAGACAATAATTTATTTTCAAGATGTATAGAATTAGGTAAATTCAAATTTCACTCCGAAAAAAGATTGAACATATGTAAGCATGATATTGTAGTTGTTTCTTCGCCATCTCATTATCATATTTTAAAAAACTTAACTATTGACTTGGCGGTTTGTCATCCTCAAATGTGTAACAATGAACTTAGTGGACCAGTAGTACTTACAGCCTTAGCAAATTATATTTCTTCCCAAAAATCACTAAAATATACTTATCGCTTTATTCTTATTCCAGAGACAATAGGTTCTATTGCGTATTTAAGTAAAAATGTTGTTGAACTTAAAAAAAACGTCATCGCAGGTTTTAATTTAACATGCCTTGGAGATAATGGTGAGTTTAGCTATATTCCTTCTAGGCTAGGGAACACATTATCAGATAAAGTCGCACTAAACTTCTTAAAATCGAATTTTCCTGATTTTATTTCTTATACATGGTTAGATAGAGGGAGTGATGAGAGGCAATATTGTGCACCTGGAATAGATTTGCCTATATGCTCAATAACTAGAACTAAATATGGAAAATATCCTGAGTATCATTCATCTTTAGATGATTTTAATGTAATTAACGAAAATGCTTTACAAAAAAGTTTAATGCTTTACAAGGAATTAATTAATATCCTTGAAACTGATTGTTATCCTTGTCTAAATGTATTGTGTGAACCTCAACTTGGAAAGAGAGGATTGTACCCCAATATTTCAACAGTAAATAGCGGTGTATCTGTCCGCGATTTGATGAATTTTATTTCTTACTGTGATGGAAATCATTCTTTAGTAGACATTTCTAATAAGCTTAATTTAGATTATATTAAATGTCAAGAATTTCATTCTAAATTATTTAAGGCTAATTTGTTAAAATAGAATAAATGGAAAAATTTAAGTCGCATATTTTATTCTATTCTTTAGAAACTAATTCAGATTTATTTGAATTGAAATTAAAAGAAAAATATCCTTTATGGGATATACTCAGATTTAATATTTGGAGAAAAGTTTCGGGAGGTGAGCAACCCATAGTTTTCAAGAAGACTAAATCAAGAATTTCTATTAAAAATTTTCTAAAAACCTTTTATTCATTAAGAATAATTTTTTTCAGTGATTTTCATAATTTATTTTATACATGCTCTAGAATTCCAAATGAAAATAACG
>Ga0194116_10004538_pt1 | contig 15850 bp, 15 predicted proteins | sample TA2MahsurfametaG_4_FD_148617 | JGI IMG/M metagenome (GOLD analysis project Ga0194116, IMG submission 148617) | Freshwater microbial communities from Lake Tanganyika, Tanzania - TA2015008 Mahale S9 surface | ecosystem: Environmental > Aquatic > Freshwater > Lake | place: Tanzania: Lake...
TAGTGATTCGCAACGGAAAGCTTATTTGAGACGGTCGTTGCATCGCTACCCTGGGCGCCATTGATTATGTCCAGAATAATGCCACCGACCGAACGGCCCGCACTCAGCTGGCCCTTCCAGTAGGTCGCGCCATCGGTCTCAACAGAGCGCTCAAACAGGTTCTGGTAGACCGCTTCCAGGAACGCATCCTGGCCAAGCCCCAGCGACGGCGCCGCCAAGAAGCCGTACATCGCCGTGGCCTCGGGCTGCACCGAGAAGCTCTGCGCAACCGCGGTATCGCTCATGCCAGCGGCCTTGCGCCCCACCCAGTATTCGAGACCCGCAGGGTCACCGGCGCGGCCAAAATAGCCGATGTAGATTTTCTGGATCAGATCAACAGTGGCGCTCATCGCTCAATAGCTCCCTCAGGGTTCAATCCCGAGACCCCCTCCGCAAGCGCTCCATGCGTTCCAGAACATTCTGGACGCACTACGCCCGCAAAGGGGTCACGTTCAGTAACTCTAATACCGCGGTGGATTTGGATTCTCTAGGGGTAATTGTGAAACATTATGTCAATCGACGCAGTAATTTGGGGTATTTGTAAATGTAAAAAGTGACACAAGGGTTTTACTCCAAATAATTACTATGAACAACCCGGATTAAAGCCCTTGAGTCGTTCAATATTACTCGGTGTCCGCCAGAAAGCCGGCGAAGCTATAACCAACAGCGCGGACTGTTTTAATCATGCGGGGGCTGTCAGCGTCGCGTTCGATTTTGCGGCGCAGGCGAGTGATCAGCATATCCACCGTGCGGTCCCCGACCCGATAAGGGCGACTAAAGACTTGTTTTGAGATGTCGTCCCGGCTCACGGCCTTGCCCGTGGCAGCAGCCAAGAACTGCAAAATATCGAATTCGGCAGAAGTCAGGCCACAGGGCACGCCATCCGGGCGCAGCACTTCACGTTGCTCCGGCATAATTCGCCAGCCGCCCGGTCGGGCGAGGCTACTGGCGACAAAAATGCTGCGGCGAAGTAAAGCGCGAAGATGCGCCAGCACTTCCCGATGTGTGAGAGATTTGCTCAAGAAATGGTCAGCGCCCATTTCCAGCGCCAGGACGCGGTCCAGTTCGCATAGAGCAGCGGAAAGCACGACGCAGGGAATATTGGAGACACTGCGAATGCGGCGGAGAAGGTCCAGACCATTCTCGGCGCCGAATTTCAGATCCATAATAATAAGGTCAAGCGGCCCATCGATGGTGCGCTGCAGTAAAGCCGTAGAGTCGGCCAGGATAGCAGGGCCGAATCCCTGATCGCGCAGGAAGTCGGCCAACTCGGCGGCATAGCTCTCTTGGGCATCAAGAATGGCGACTTGTATGGCGCCCGGCGGGTCCGTCAGCGTCGGCAACAACGCGCCAATAGACTCATTTTGCGGCCTGCTGACCAAGGGGCTCACCCAATGCTCCCTGCGCGGGATCAGGCGGGAAAGTGGGCCCACCTTGCTGCCCGGTTTCGCTCTGCCTCAAACGTCAATAACACCCAATAGCGTGAAATATTCGCCATTGGTCATTTCAAAAGCGACCTGCTGCGGTAAGGCCAGCGCCTGAAGGTCTTCGCCAAGCATGTCCCCACGGACCATGGCGACACCCTTGAACATCATGAAGGCATCGGTCCTGACATCATCAGCTTCAAAGACCACCACACGGTCCACTTCGGCCATGAGTGGCAAGGCCTTGAGCGCAGCCAGGACCTGCCCCAATACCCCCGGATCGGCCGCCAATTCCTTGCCATGATCCAGCGCGAAGTCCTTGAGAATGGTCGCCTTCACATCCGGCGCGACATCACGCGCCACGGTGACAACGGCGGCGGTGTCCGTCGGGAAAGTGTGTAACTCGCCATCGTTCGCCAACTGAAGATCCTCTGATCTCAACGTCTTGGCGGAAGCCTCCCATAAGGATGGGGATTCGGAGGGGCTCGCCATGCCAAACAGGAAACGCGCTTCCCAATAAAAATCCTCGCCATTCGCCTGAATGAAACCTGGATGGGCTGCCAAGGATGTAACAGCCAGCTTGCTATCGGTGGATGCGCCATGATTGGCGGTTTCCTCCTGCAGAAGGGAGACGGCGAGCAGCCCCCCATCCTCGACCATGAGAGGAGCAGACGCCAATGGCTCAGCCGCTTCCTCGCCAATACCGGCCAGGTGCCAGGCAGATGGGTCAAGCTTGATCGACATTTCCTCGTAGGCCATCAGAGCGTGCAGGGCGCCGGCCGGATCCGCCTGGTCCGGGTCAATCGCAATGATAGGCTCAGGCCTCACCCGCGCCCAAGTGTCCAGGCCACGAAGCGCGTGCTGCAATACCCCAAGCGGGTCGTCCGATACCCCATCCCAATCGATTTGCTTGAAGGCGAAATGGCGGCCTGGGGCGTGTTCGGCGTGGGTTTGCATCGCCGACAGTTCAAGAAGCGGCTCTTCTCCGTAGAGGCTTACCTCATCCATGGTGAGGGAGAGAGCCGTCGCCACTGAGGCAACGGCCGCCGCCACCAGGGCCATTGAATAACCACCATCCCCCTGCCGCGCCCCGGCCGTTGCGGCCTCATGCGTCATGCGCGCCTGCACATCGCGCGCCCCGTCAGCAGGCGCCGTGGTCGCATCCGACACGCTATTAATAAGAGCAGTCGCGATGAAGGCCGCCAGGATGGTGGCCGGGTGCAGGAACAAACTCCTGTCCCCAGGCGGCAGGATAAGGGGCTGGGTTTCCAGCACAGAACGCAGCGCCGCAGCCAGGCTGGGCCCGGAAAACACCTTTTCAGAGGCCGCGCTGGCCAGGATCACACGCCCATCAATACGGGCGAAGTGAACCACAACATCTTCATTGTCATCGCGCAGCACCGCGGCCCAGGGGTGGCCTTCATCAGAGAGCCCAGAGACCAGATGCACGGCCAAACCGCCGCGGGCCAGAATATCTATAACCCGATAGGCCTCAGCGATTTCATCCTGCCCCCACCCCTTGGGAGCGGGCGCCGCCTTGGGGCGCGACATGAAAGGCACCACAACATTGGCGCGAGCCGCCCCAAAGACGGAATTAAACATGGCTCTCCCCGCCGTCAGATGGCCGAGGAGGGAGAGGCTCATTCGCCGCCACCGGAACCATGCAAACCGACATGCTAGGGAAGAGGAGTTCATAGGTGACGGGGTCGTAGAAGCGCAGCAATTCGCGAACGAATGCTTGCGGATCCACACCAAGTACCTCAGCCCACAAACGGTAGCGATCAGGCGGTATACGCCCACGCCCGGTCTCAAGCTGTGAAATGAAGGTATAGTATTCTACACCAATTTTTTCGGCCAATTCGCGCTGCGATAAACGGCGACGTTCACGGAGAGACCGCAGCCATTGACCGGCCTCCTGGCGAAGTCGCTTAACATCGTCTGAGGCCCGGCTCTGGGGGTGGCTGTACACGGGGAACTCCTGACTTAACGCCATATTGGGTATCTATAGTAACTTAAATACTCCAAGAGTCCAGTCCTGGACAAGCCCCAAATTCGACCAGTCACCCGTCGTAACCCTCAGGGCCCGGGCGTAAGCCTAGGCATACGCCTGTGTCGAAGCCCTTTAAGCGTGTTGACATCATTAACAGCATCCATCACCGCCGACGGCATGCTGCCGAGGAAAGGCCCGGCTCGTCGAACAGTCTCTGCAACCCGACATAACGTTCTCAGCCGTCGCCCGACCTTATTGAAGCGTCCCAAGGCCACCGTTTCAATGGAGGCGCCGCGTGAGCGAAGATGGTTAAGAGCCCCTCAGGACTAAGAGCATGTTTTGGGAAAGGGATTGGCGTCCCGTACGGGATTCGAACCCGTGCTGCCAACGTGAAAGGCTGGTGTCCTAGGCCTCTAGACGAACGGGACAAGGCATGAGATGCAAGTCGCATAGCCGCTGTTGCGCGCCACGCCTAGCCCCCCTTGCCCACTTATCGCCATGACTTGCCAGAAAATCAGCTTCCGGCTTGTGTGATGGCCCCATTGCCCTGGCGCCTATCATGTCTGACACGCCCTGCCGGCTTTACCTCATCACCCCTGAGCGGCTTGACCCGCGCGATTTTCGCGATTCCCTCGCCGCGGCGCTCGATGCCAGCGATGTCGCCTGCCTGCAATTGCGCCTGAAGGATGCCAGCGAAGACCAAATCAAGCGCGCCACGGAAATCCTGATGCCCATTGCGGCCGCGCGGGATGTCGCGTTTCTGCTGAATGACAATGCCGCGCTCGCCGCCAGGCTAGGCTGTGATGGCGCGCATCTTGGCCAAACCGATGGCAACCACGCCGAAGCGCGCCGCCTGCTTGACGGGCGCATTCTTGGCATCACCTGCCATGCTTCCCGCCACCTCGCGATGGAAGCGGGCGAATTGGGCGCCGATTACGTTGCCTTTGGCGCCTTCTTCCCGACCGAGACCAAGGAGACCACCCACCGCGCCTCACCCGATATCCTGGCCTGGTGGCAGGAGATGTTCGAAATCCCCTCAGTCGCGATTGGCGGTATCACCGCGGCCAATTGCGCGCCAATGGTGCAAGCGGGGGCCGATTTCCTGGCCGTTGTCGGCGCGGTCTGGAACCACCCGGAAGGACCCGCTCAGGGCGTGCGCAGCATGAATGCCGCCATTGCGAGGGTGCAAAACGCTTGACTGGACTAGATGCGTCTTTATGCCGCCGACATTCGCCATGCAGGCCGCCTAGCGTTTGAAGGCCAGGGGGCTTTTGTGCCCCAACGCTGAATGCCTGCGACGCGGGTTGCAGGTATTACCAAATCCTGCGCCTGATGGCCCATTTTGGGTCCTCCCCGACGCGGTGAGTATGTGATTGAACATGTCGAGCACAGGAGGCTAACCATGCCACGCGCGATCACCTTACGTTCCAACTTCGCCGCTTCGGACTTTCTCCATCTAGCGCGGCTGAGTAGGGTTGCATCCCAAGCGCGCAGCCTGCTGGCGTTGGCGGCGATCTATGATGGCGGTAAGCGCATTGAGGCATCGCGTCTTGGCATCGGTGCAAATACTGAGGCCTAAATCGCGCGCGATGGGCTTGCAATCACCGAGCGCCATACCCCAATCCTGCATCATCTTGCTGGATAAGCACGGCAGCAGCGTTTTGCTGTCGCTGAAATGGGGGCGAGAGAACTCGCCCCCCAAACACCTACTCCTTTTTTGGCTTTTGGTGCTAGCCGTTTTCCCAACTCAGCTTCACCGTAAATTCCGCTTCGGCGTCGCCGGAGACGATCCACAAATCGGCCTCACCGGATAATTGGGCACGAAATTCCATTTCGATCTTTTGGGGTGCCTTCGGCATTTTCGAAACAGCGGCATCTAACACACGGCATAAATCGCCAAGCGTGCTGAGACCCTTTTCCAAGGCCGCAGCCCCTTGCTTGACCACGGTTTGCCCGACACTCACCTCCTGCAGGCCTCGCTCGTCGGCGGCCTTGCCCCGCGCGATACCCAGATGATCGACGGCCTCATGGAAAGGCTGCGCAACTTAAGCCATTAAATCGGGTGCAGGGGCCAAACACACCCCATCTAGCCCCCCGCCCCATTCCGCCCCATCTTCCCCCCATGTCGCGCCCGAACCACCCCATCTACCTGGACAACCACGCCACCACGCCGGTGGATCCGCGCGTGCTCCAAGCCATGCGCCCCTTTTGGGAAGCGCAATTCGCCAATCCCGCCAGCGCCGAACACGTCATGGGCCGCGCCGTCGCCGAAGCCGTGGGAGCCGCGCGTGAGCACATCGCCGAATTGATCGGCGCCTCGGCCGCCGAGATCATCCTCACCTCCGGCGCGACCGAGGCAAACAACCTCGCCATCAAGGGTGCCGCGCGCTTTGCCGCCAGCCAGGGTGATCCGCGCCGGCGCATCATCACGCTTGTGACCGAACATAAATGCGTCCTCGAATCCGTGCGTGACCTCGCGCAAGAAGGGTTTGAACCCGTCATCTTGCCCGTCGGCGCCGATGGGCTGCTTGATCCCGCAGTGCTGCGCGCCGCCTGTGATGAAAACACCCTGCTGGTGTCCATCATGGCGGTGAACAACGAAATCGGCGTCATTCAAGACCTGGCGGCGCTCGGCGCCATTGTGAAGAAAGCGGGTGCCGCCTTTCATACCGATGCAGCGCAGGCAGCCGGGCGCGTGCCGCTCGATGTCGGGGAAATCCAAGCCGATCTGCTTTCGCTCTCGGGCCATAAGGTCTATGGCCCGCGCGGCATTGGCGCTCTTTATGTCCGTCGCCGGCCCCGCATGCGCTTGGCCCCTCTGTTTTCCGGCGGTGGGCAGGAACGGGGCCTCAGGTCCGGCACGCTCCCCGCGCCGCTCGTGGTCGGCTTTGGGGAGGCCTGCCGGATTGCCGCAATTGAAGGCCTGCTCGATTCCGGGCGCATCGCCGGCCAGCGCGAGATTTTTCTGGACAAGCTCCGTGCTGAAATCCCGGGCCTGGTGGTCAATGCCGAAGCGGCGCCCCGGGTTTCCGGCAATCTGAACCTGACCTTCCCCGGCGGCGTCACCGCCCAGGCCATCATGGCCGGCGCGCCGCTTGTGTGCGTTTCCACCGGTTCGGCCTGTTCCTCGGCGGAAATTGAACCCTCCTATGTACTGCAGGCCATAGGGCTTGAACCCGCAGCCGCCCGGGCCACCTTGCGGATCGGGATGGGACGCTTTACCTCGCCCGCGGATGCGGAACTGGCTGCGGCGAGCTTGGCCGTTGCCTGGCACCGCGCGGCCTCCGCAACAGACAAGGCAAGTGATTAGCCATGCCGAAAATGGTATTCATCGAACGCGACGGAACGCAGAAGGAAGTGGAAGCCCCGCTTGGCCTTTCCGTGCTGGAAATCGCGCATCGCAATAGCGTTGACATTGAAGGCGCCTGCGAAGGCTCGCTCGCGTGCTCCACCTGCCATGTGATTGTGGACCCTTCCTGGTTCGGCAAATTGGCGAAGCCAACCGAGGATGAGGAAGACATGCTGGACCTCGCCTTTGACTTGCAGGAAACCAGCCGGCTGGGTTGCCAATTGATCATGACGGAAGCGCTGGATGGGTTGGTGGTCAAGCTGCCCGCCGGGTCGCGCAACGCGGGCGGCTGAAGCGTGTCGCGCGCTCATTGGGATGAATTCGGCGCGGAAGGCGGCTTGTTTCGCAAGCTGTCGGCAGCGTCGGCAACCGAATGGCGCGATTACACCTGGCATTCTTTTGTGCAGCAGCTTTCGGCTGGTTCGCTGCCGCTGAAGGCGTTTCAGCATTACCTTGTTCAGGATTACCTGTTCCTGATCCATTTCGCCCGCGCCAAGGCGCTTGCGGTGCTGAAGGGCGAAAGCCTGGCGGCGATGCGGGACAAGGCGGCGGCTGTGCTCGCTATTCTGGATGAAACCAAGCTCCATTTGAAATACTGCGCCGAATGGGGGCTTTCGGAAGCGGCGGTAGTTTCGGTGCCGGAAAGTGCCGAGACGGTTTCCTATACCCGCTGGGTGCTGGATCGCGGCTATGCCGGCGATATTCTGGATCTGGAAGTGGCCTTGGTGCCCTGCACGGTGGGCTACGCGCAGGTGGCGCTCCGCATCCTGGCTGACCCCGCGCGGCAGCGCGATGGCAACCCGTACCAGTCCTGGATTGATGCCTATGCCGCCGCTTCCTATCAGGAAATGGCCCATGCGGCGGCGTGGCGGATTGATGCGCTGGGTGTGTCTCATGGAGGTGAGGCACGTTTCGCGCGCCTGGCAGCGGATTTCGCCGAAGCCGCGCGGCTCGAGCAGCGCTTCTGGCAGCAGGGCCTTGATGCGGTGGGGCGCGCCTGAGGATGCGCGTGCTGGTGGCCATGTCGGGGGGGGTGGATAGCAGCGTGGTCGCCGCGCTGCTCAAGGAAGCCGGGCATGAGGTGATTGGCGCGACCTTGCAGCTTTATGATCATGGCGCGGCCTTGCAGAAAAAAGGCGCCTGCTGCGCGGGGCAGGATATTTTGGATGCAAGGCGCGTGGCGGATCGGCTCGGCATTGCGCATTATGTGTTGGACCGGGAGGAGATTTTCCGCCGCGATGTGATGCGTGATTTCGCCGATAGCTACGCGCGCGGCGAAACCCCGGTGCCGTGCATTCGCTGCAACCAGACCGTAAAATTCCGCGACATGGTCGCGATGGCCGAGGATTTGGGCTGCGAGGCTTTGGCGACCGGCCATTACGCGCGCCGCATCGAGGGGCCTGATTGTGCGGAATTGCACCGCGCCGTGGACCCCGAACGGGATCAAAGCTATTTCCTGGCCGCCACCACCAGCGCGCAGCTTGCCATGGCGCGGTTTCCCTTGGGCGATATGCCGGACAAGGCGACGGTGCGTGCTGCCGCCGCAAGGCTCGGCCTCGCAGTCGCGGAAAAGCCTGATAGCCAGGATATCTGCTTCGTGCCTGCCGGGCGCTATGATGCGCTGGTTGGGAAGCTCCGCCCCGATGCGGCGGAACCGGGTGAGTTTGTGCACGCCGATGGCCGTGTGCTGGGCCAGCATGGCGGGATTTCCGGCTTCACCGTGGGCCAGGGGCGGGGTTTGGGTCAGGCTTCCTGGGATGGTGAGGAAAAGCTTTACGTGGCCGCGGTGGATGCGCCGAAGCGCCGCATTGTACTGGCCCCGCGCGCGGGGCTGGAACGGCGGGACGCCGAGGTGGCTGAGGTGAATTGGCTCATCCCCCCGCCCGGCGCGCCGCTGCGCTGCGCCGTTAAGCTGCGCGCCCGCGAAGTGCCGCGTGCGGCTGAGGTGGCCTGGGACGCAGGCGTAGGGATTTTGCGCGTGGTCTTGGATGAACCTGGCGTCATTGCGCCCGGCCAGGCCTGTGTGATGTATGATGGGGAACGCGTTTTGGGCGGCGGGTTCCTGCGCGCGCGGCTTTCGGTTGACACTGACCGGGTAGCGGCCTAACTCCCCAGCCTTGGAGCTTATCTGCCGTTCGGCAGACAATCTCCGCGTTGTTTTTGGTCGCATTTTCCGAGCCGCCAAGTTGCCACTTGGCTTGACAATGCTCCAAATTGGCGGCGTAGCTCAGCTGGTTAGAGCACGGCACTCATAATGCCGGGGTCAGCGGTTCAAGTCCGCTCGCCGCTACCATGTCTCTTTATGATATTATTGGATATTTTGGGCTACGCGACAGTCTGGCGCGAAGATGCGGGTTGCTGGGTAACCAAATAGGGGACCAAATGCCCTGGGCGCTTCTGACCCGAACTTACCGTCCAGACCGCGAGTTCCGCTTACACACCGAGCGCGGGTCTGTCGCTGGGGACACGTGCCAGGGTCAGGCATCAGACTTTCAACGTTTCGGCTTCACAGTTTGGCTCCGCCCTGTCGCGGGGTAGCGGCAAATTCCGCGATTGAAGGCCAGCCGAATTGGCCCACGAGTTGGGCGTCATTTGGATGGGCATCATAGCAAGGGTAGGCACCCGGTTGGCTGGAAGATTCACCTCGGCTGGCCTTGAGGCCCGAGAGGCCCTGCCAGTCTCGCGTGATTTTTTTGGAGCTACGCCAAGTCAGTTAGCTCAGGGGAACGGCTCTGTCTTTAGTCCCCCCCCCCGCTCTCGTTCTGCTGCAACCATGCAACTGGGCGGGATCGGAGTAGTTGCACGGTTGCGCAGTTGCAGGAAAGTGTCTGGCAGGGGGGCAGTGGGTTGGAAAAGCTACCCCGGCATGTCAGGCAATCAGGAAGGCCCTGCCAAACTCGCGCGTATTTTCTGACCTAGCCTTGGATGATACTGCCGGGCCTTGGGGGATTTTGGTGGCGTTTACTGTGGGGTATCCCCATGAGATTTGCCACCAAATTGCATTAGTTTCTTTTATTATAAGCATATTTATGGACTTAACCCATGCGCAGTTTGGCAAAATCGCGCACGTCACGCGACGTTAAGGGCACCATAACTCAAGCCTCGTCGGGAGCCATCCGAAACAGAGGAACTACGAAGCTGTAAAGTACTCGGAATGGTTCCGTAGTTGCATGGTTTCAGGTGAGTGTGCCCGTCACATCAGGTGGGGTACAGGCTCGTTGGCGTCGATGCCCATCAGGCTCATTGGCACGCCCAAGGAGGAGGCGCCGGTGCCAATGGCATCTGAGTAGCGGTCAGTTAGGGCGTTAGCTGCTGTGACGGTACTGGCAAGGTGCGTGACGGAGTCCATCACGTCGATGCCCCAAGTGGTATTGTTGAGACCCTCATCGAAGGCGAAGTGGTTTCCGACAGCCACCTTATTGGCCAGTGTTTGGCGGTCTGTCGCGCTACCTGAGGACGCCTTTGCGCCGTTGATGATGGCAAGCAGGAAGACGTCTCGGCTAATGCTGCCTGTATCGATTTCACGGGCCCAGTAATTCAAGCCTTCGGTATCCGGAGCACGGCTTAGGACGTTGTTGTAGACTGTGGTCACGAAGGTTTGTGTGGGCATGCTGGAAGGGTATGCCGCGACTGTCTCTGACTGGACAAAGAACGACCGTGCAATTTCAGCAAGGGACATGCCGTCGTAAAGGCGCCCTCCCCAGTAGTTCAAGCCGATAGCATCGGGTGCGCGGTTGAAGCTCGCGATATATAGCTCAACAAGGCTGCCCTTTTGGGCAGATGTCAAGGCATCAGTCTTTGAGAACCACGCTGTTTGCGGTGTAATATCGGCAAAACGAACATTTTCAACAGACGTAAGAATATCTGATCCATATTGATTTGTTGTGCCCTGGACATAAAAATTCCCTGAAGCAAATGAAGTGGTAAAGGTGGATGAATTCGCCCCATAGATCGCCAAATCGACACCGTCCCCGCCGACTAATAAGTCATTTCCGACACCCCCGTCTAAAGTATCGTTGCCAGCGTAACCGTATAGAGAATCATTTCCTGCCCATCCTTCAATTAGGTCATCACCACCCACACCGCTAATCGCGTTGGCTAGTTCGTTACCGTAGAGGTTGTCGTTCTGTTGAGTGCCAATCAAATTTTCAATTGACGTACCAAAATTCACAGTGATTTGTCCGGCTGATATAATAGTGGCTGCTTTGGCTGAACCAATATAGCCCCAATAACCTGGTGTTAGATAAATGGTGGCGCCCTGCCCAAGATTGCCAGCATCGATTACGTCTGTGCCCGCGCCATCCCATATGAAATTCGCATTCGCTGAGGATAATGTGTAGGTGTCGTTCGAGGCACGAGTACTACCGCTTACACCATAAAGATACTGAAGCGCGGCGATATCTAACGGGCTATATCGCAGATAATATTGCTCTGGATGTGATGTATAACTCATTACCGTCCAGGCGGAATCGTCCTCGGATCCGTGCAGATACGGCGGGTCGGCAATATCACCATCTGCATCAGGTCTACCGAATGGATGCTTCAAACCAAGAGCATGTCCAATTTCATGGATGAGCGTCAAAGCACCATAAGTGTTATCTGCCAAAGTTGCGTTAACGCTGTATGTATGTAAAAAAACGTCATTACCTAAAAAATGGGGAGATGGGAGGAAAGCGTAACCACCGCTACCCGTTTGGGTATTGCTGGCGAAAGAAAAAACACCTACTGCAGCAGCATTAGTTGTTTGAACGAAGCGTACATCTAAAACAGTCTCAATATACCGTAGGGCTTCCTCTGTTCGAGAGATCTGTGTACTTGAAAACCTGGTATAGCCGTTAGCATGATCGGCATTAGTGTCGTAGCCTGGGATCGTTGTTGGAAAGATATAGCCGAATGTTTTTGAGGAACCCAAGAGGGTGGCTGGTCGATAGGTCGCGCCGTAATCATTTAAAAGAGCACTAATCCAATAAGGTAACGCGAGTGCGCCGTTTGTATAGATTACATTTTCTATCGTACTAGGTAATTTCACAAAGCTAGTAGACACATAGGCTGTATCGATGCCACCGCTATCAGAAATGCTATCCAATAAATTATCGACATAATACACGTTATTGCCAGCGCTTCCTTGGAGGGTATCTACGCCGGCACCACCATCGAGCGTGTCATTTGCATAGTAGGCGATGAGAGAGTCGTTGCCCGTGCCACCAACCATGTAGTCATTGCCGAAACCACCGTGAATAGTGTCATTACCGTTGCCACCCTCAAAATAACCGTTACCTGTTTCATTATACTTGTGGAGGTAGTCGTCCCCGTCGCCACCCAAGAGCGTGTCATTACCGGCATAACCATAGAGAGAATCGTTGCCACCGGCTCCGGCGAGGCTGTCGTTACCGTCATAACCATAAAGGTTGTCTGCACCTGCTCCGCCAGTTAACGTGTCATTTCCAGAAGTTCCGTAATAGTTTGCCATGGGTATGTTCCGATGAATATTGCATATGAGCGTTAAACACGCGTCATACTGTGTCAATGCCTGCGCGATGGTGATGCGGATCGCTATCGCCCGCGGCAGCGGCGCTCAGGTAAACTGACGGCGTTTGACGACTACATCGCCAAGCGCCTTGCGGAGGCAGCGCCCGACCGGCTTGCTGGGACGGTATTGCTGCGAGAGCTTCGGGAACGCGGCTATACTGGCGGCTAAACCATCCTCAAGGACCATCTGATGCTGCAGCGCCTGTTGGTGGTTGCGGCGCCTGTGGTCCGCTTTGGGACGGCGCCGGGCGAGCCATCTACGGTCAAGGGTTGGATTCCTTTGTGTTTCGTCTTTCAATACTAACTTTATTTGAGCATCGGCGTGCCCGCCAAGAAAATCGACAGATGAGCCAGTAATCAGGGGTAGCAATGCGTAGCCCAGGCATCCATGAGGGGGCGGCGCTGATCCAGCAGGTCATCCCGCGCGTAGGCTTTGCGCACTGAATTCTTGTCTGCGTGGGCTAGTGCCTTTTCAGAAAAGGCATCCTGCCACCCATGCGCCATGCTCCAATCCTTGAAGGTGGAGCGAAAGCCATGGGGCACGATGGGGCGGCCCTCTATATCTTTCCAACAGGCTGGCGCGCCTTCGGGCAGTTTGTCGGTCGCCATGCCGCGCACCATCATTGATAGGGTCATGTCAGAAAGTGAGCGTCCAGATGTAGGGCTTGGAAAGACCAGGTCGGCTGGTGAGCCGGCCAGTGGCTGTACCGCCAAAAGCAAATCGATAGCGGCCTGTGGCAGGGGCGTGCGATGCGCCTTTTGGCTTTCATGTTTTGCGCAGGCGCCGTCCAGACCCGGGCTGCAAGGTCGATTTCATTCTAGCGCATCAGACGAACCGCGCCCGTGCGGCTGGCCATCAAAATGATGAAGGCGAGCGCCTTGGCACCAATACCGTCACGTGAAGCGAGGGCTTCCATAAAGGCAGGCATTTGATGCCAGGGCAGCGCAGAGCGATGTTCGACTGGGCTTATGCGGTGCCGTGCAGGAAGGGTCGCGTCCAGATTGCCCTTCCATGCGGCTGGATTAGCCAGTTGGCTAGAACGCAGACCTTGGGCGCGGGCATGGATTAGGACAGCTTCAATCGGCTGACGCAACCGCTGGGCTGTCTCGGGGATTCTAGCCCAGATGGGGTTTAGCACAGCCAAGACGTGAGAGTTGTCGATAGTCGCTACAGGCTCCTGACCGATGATTGGGAAGGCATATTGTTCGAGGCTTCTGCTCCACTGGTCCCCATGCTTTTGGCTTCTCCAACCCGGCAGCTGGCGCTGAATGAAATCGCGGGCAATAACTTCGAAAGTGTTCTGCTGGCGATGGAGCGCGGCTGCTTGGGCAGCTGCTTGCTGCTGTTTGCGCTCGTCAATGGGGTCCAGCCCTTTTGCAAGCATGGCACGGGCTTCTGCGGCCAATTGGCGGGCTTGGGCTAAGGGGACGCCGCCGGGCGGGTTGCCAAAGGCGCCGAGCCCCATGGCGCGCTCCTTGCCTTGGCGGGCGCATCGGAAGAGCCATGACTTGGTGCCGGTGGCCGACACCTGAAGGTAGAGGTTCTGCCCATCTGGAAATAGCTGCGGCGACCTGCCTTTTGCGGGGTCATGACGCGCGGCTTTGATGGTGACGGGGGTAAGCTTGCCCATGGATGCTCCCTTGATGTACCCACGTTTCTACCCCTGTTTTAATTTGAGATCGAGCGGTATCCATAGAGTCACCATGAGACGGGATCACGATTAAAATTCACTCTTTTCAGAGAATATCGATGCGCCTTGGGTCTGGATGAGATGTGACTTCTGAAGACACCCTCTCCGCCACAGCCGGTTGCGGCCATGCTTTCGCCCTAATGAAAAAATAAAGGCCCAGCATCAGGCATCCATTCGCCCTTGGAAATCGCAGCGCCCTCATGATCAAGGGTCTGCGCCGCCACTTTGCGCGCAATATTTCCCAGTCAAGAGCCATCACTTGTCGGCTCAGAAAACCCAAACAGTAGCTGCTTCAGGGGCTTCTCGCCGCGTGCTCACGTGGTGAAGAGGCCCTGAACAAATCAAAAAACCCCGCCACCACATCGGTAATGCTCCGCCCGCGCCCGGTATCAATTGAAACCGTCGCGGTCACGCCGGCGCGCAAGGGGGGCTCGCCCGCATGGGGTTCAAGGCGGATGCGCACCGGCAGGCGCTGCACCACCTTCACCCAATTGCCTGAGGCATTTTGCGGCGGCAGAATCGCAAACTCTGCCCCCGTGGCCGGGCTGATGCTCTCCACCACGCCCTTCCAGGTCACCTTCGGATAGATATCCAAAACCACATCCACGCGCTGGCCAATCGCCACATGGGTCAGCGTGGTTTCCTTCAAATTCGCATCCACCCAGGGCCGGCTATCCGATACCAGTGCAAAAATCGGGATCGCAGCGCGCAATTGCTCGCCCACTTGCAGGCGCAGGTTAACCACCGCGCCGCCCGCCGGCGCCTTGATTTCGGTGCGCGCCAGATCAAGCGCGGCGCGGTCGCGTTCGGCGATTTTCTCCCGCACTTGCGGGTGGTCATCCACCGGCAAATCGGGGTCGCCCTTCAGCGTGGTCAATACGCGGACAAGCCGCTGGCGCAGCACATTCATCCTGTCCTGCGCGACCTGAGCATCAACCTGGGTTTCTTCCATGCGCGCGGTGGGGGCAATGCCGCGGCTTGCCAATTCTTCCTGCCGGCGCGCCTGACGGAGAAGGAAGGCGACACGCTTTTCAAGCTCCGCCATTTCGCTTTGGGTTTCCTGATGGGTGGCGCGGGAGAGCTCCACCAGGGTGCGGGCGGAATCCAACTCGGCCTCGGCCTTTTCCAAGGCAAGGCGGAAGGGGGTGGGGTCCAGGCGAAGCAGCACCTGGCCGGCGGTTACGCGCGCATGGTCGCGCACCAGCACTTCAGTTGCGCGGCCGGCGACTTCCGGGGCAATCTGCACGACATTGGCGCGGACATAGGCGTTTTCTGAGGTCACGTAGCGCCCGCCGGTCAGCCAGAAGGCGGCGGCCACCAACAGCGCCAGCACCGGCACGCCCACCAGCAGCACCAGGCGCAACAGCTGGCCCTGCATGGTCAAAGCCCCTGCGGCACGGTGGGGGGGCGCTGAAAAGCCTCGCCACTCGCGTCAAGACTTAGCAGTATTCGTTCCCTCATCATCTTTAGCTTGGCAGGAAAATGCTATGTCCGCCATAGGCTTGCGGGATATTTCTGGACGAAAGCCGGGCTGATGTCGGAAACCAACCCGATATTGGAATTGTCGGTCACGCGCCGCTGCCTGATCCTGGCCGCGGTGGTGATGGGGGCAACGCTTTACGCCACCACGCTGCTGGTCGCCTCCACGCTACTGCCGCAGATGCAGGGCAGCCTGGCCGCGACGCCGGATGAAATCGCCTGGACCACCACCTTCAATATCCTCGCCACCGCGATTGTCTTATCCCCCTAAAGTTGAGGCACTATTGTTGTGTCATAGGGGAGTGTTTTGGATGGCTCGGAAGCGCTATTCGGATGAGGATTGTCTGAA
>Ga0194116_10004541_pt1 | contig 15848 bp, 11 predicted proteins | sample TA2MahsurfametaG_4_FD_148617 | JGI IMG/M metagenome (GOLD analysis project Ga0194116, IMG submission 148617) | Freshwater microbial communities from Lake Tanganyika, Tanzania - TA2015008 Mahale S9 surface | ecosystem: Environmental > Aquatic > Freshwater > Lake | place: Tanzania: Lake...
ACATATTTTTATATGGCTCAAAATAAAACTTCATATACAAATTAATTTTTTTAAAAGATATACTTTTCTTTAATAAAATATATTAAATTAATTTTTAAAAATATTAAATTATATCACTCAAGTTTAAAATTAATAGTATTTAATCAAAAAGCTCAAAAATCATTATTTAAAAATTATTTATTAATTAAAACATAAAGGAATGATTTAATTATTATCTTTAAAATCCAAATAATCTGACCTAAAAAATATTTTAAAAAGATTGAATTCTATTTCGTGATCGGTTTAATTCATTTATTTTAATTTTATGAAAAATTTAAATTTATTCAAACTAAAGCAAAGAGATATCTATAGTCTATAAAAATTGGGTTATAAAAAATTTTAAGGCTTTTGCAAATTATTTTAATTGTCTTTATAAATTTAAATCAAGAATAATATTTAGGTTAAAAAAAGCTAACATAATTAACTTTTTAATATCTATTAGATCTGAAAAATTTTCTGATAATTGATTAAATCTATAAATAATTAAATTTATTCATTTAAACTATACTTTAGAATAATTTTGAATTTATTATTAAAATAATTTAAAAATAATATAATATATCTATATGAAATTCATTACATTATGCATTGATTTTTTCCGATTCCTTTTTATCAGGATATTTTTTATATCCTCTCAAACCAGATTCCCAAGTAGTTAGTGAATTCAAATTTCCATCATGAATCAAATGCCTGATATTATTTAAATTTTTATCAGGATATTTGTAAGTGTATGGTTGAGAGGAATAGTGTTCTCCAGCCACTATAGATGTAAGTAATTTTGAACTTTTAAATCTTCTACTTTTCATGTGAGCTCCATTTACTTGAGAATCCTATTAGAAGTTATTAAAAACAACCAAAAATTTAATAGATAAATTCAACTTTTTTTTTCATTTCTATTATATAATATTATAATAAGCTCAGTTTACTTAACATTATAGGGGTATATTTAAATACTTAAAGGAAAATTATAAAAATCAAACAAAGTCCTAATAAAAATTATGTTTACTTCGTAAATTGGCTCATAAGGACGACTAACATGTTTATTTATTGTTTGTAAATTTTTAATCGAATTCTTTGTCAAAGGTGGAAGATAAGTATTAAGTAAGTCCTTTTTCTCACTGATATTTAATGTTTTCCAAGGCACTTCAGGTCCATGGACAGATTTGAATCCTGCAAATTTTCTCAAAGTTGAATCGAATCCAAATTGTGTTGGATTGGATGGCATGTTTAACCTATTGAGCAACAAATGCTCGTATTCCCCAGTATTCCCTATTAGCCTTAGAGGATTTTCACTTTTTTCTTTTAAATCTCTTTCAACTTTTTTTTTGTATTTTTCCAATTCTTCGTGATAGAAAGAGGGCTGAATTGTCGAGACATTTTTTAAACTTTTGTAAGTTGGTTTTTTCTGATATCCTCTTAATTCAAAAATCCATTCAATATCAGTATCTCTTATCTGATATTTTTCTATCATGTATCTGTATTCATTTATATTCTTGGGTAGATGAATATTATTAGTATTATTATTGTTATTATTATGTGCTTTTTCAGGGGATTTGTTTTTGAGGCTATCTGTAGATTTACTCCTTAAAAGATTTTTTTTATTATTACCTAAATTAAGATTTAAAAGGTAAATTCTCTATGTAAATTTTTTTTTTAATACTCTATGATTGATTTAAGATGTATTTTTGAAAAAATTCGAAAAATTTGAGTAAAGATTTATTTAAAAATTTATATATAACTTGGAATATAATCTTGAAAAATGTATAAAATATGAAAATTTAAATAAAAATTGCAATGAGCGGATTGTTAATTTTTTTAATATAAAAGCTCTTTGAAGATTATATTATTTAGAATATCAAAATTTATTATTATTACGTTGTTTTTCTTTGGATGATTTCCTTGTAGACTCTTTGAGACTTGGTGATTTCATTATCTTTTTATATTAAAATTTATTTATAATTTAAACAAAATAATAAAATTATTTATTTTAGATAAAAAATTAAGTTACATTCTTGAAATATTTTGCATTAAGATATTCAACATTTCAATATTAATTTATTTCAATTCAAGAAGAAATAACAATAAATAGAATTAAGAAGTATTTTATTAGCTGCTGTTCAATATATAATAAATAGTAATATCCCACTTAAAAATTTAATTATGAGAAACTTTGAAATAAAATTATTTATGTTTATGTTTTAATTTTTAGATGGAATTATAACATACACAAGAAAATTTTATCAAAAAAAAATATAAATTTAAAAATTAGAAGAAAAAATGCCTAATTATGGGGATCGTAAATACTGGGAAGATCGTTATAATGAGCAAAAAGATGTTACTTTCGATTGGCTGGAAGATTACGAATCTTTAAAAGCTTTAATTGATGATTTCAAATTAAATAAAGATGCTAAAATAATCAATTTGGGTTGCGGGAACTCAGAATTTTGCGAAAATATGTATGATGATGGATTTCAAAATATTCATAATATCGATATTTGTGAAAATGTAATTCAAACTATGAGAGAAAGAAATAAAAATCGAACAAATTTAATTTGTAATTGTCAAATATCTATTTTTTTTCATTTATCAAAATAAAAAAGGCAATATTTATCTTTTAATATTCAATTTTTTAATTTTCAATTTTTAGTTGAGACCATGGATGTAAGAGACTTAAAATATGAAGATAATACGTTTGATTTGGCTATTGATAAAAGCACAATTGATGCGCTTTTGTGTGGAGATAATTCTTTTATAAATGTTGCTATAATGATTAAAGAAGTACAGAGAATCTTAAAAACTGGCGGTATATATATGATTATTTCTTATGGACAACCCGAAAATAGAAATCTTCACTTAGTAATTTTTCATGATTAAAAGCACTTTAATTTTTCCAAATTGCATTTATTTTTTTGACATTTATTAGCAACAATTTAAGTTTTTAAGTTTTAATAAACTAATGAATTTATTATATTTTGATTTTTAATATTAAAAGCAAAGGGAACATCTATCATTTGACATTAGTATTTATACAATAAAAAAAGATTATAGTAATGAAGATGGGGAGGAAAGTGAAAAAGTAAGCTATTAATAACTATAATTAATTCATTCCCAAAGTGTCATTACGTTTATATCTTGAAAAAGCTTCCGAATGCAGATGAGATGATGCAGGCGAATTTTCTTAGAGTATATGAAGAACTTGAAAATCAAGAATTTGAAGAAGATCAAGAAGATATTGGAGAAGAAGAATTGGGTGAAAATGAATAAATGAATTTGTCTTATAAATTTGAATCATAGTTCCCGAAAGTTATATTAATAAAAACTTTATTGTAATTGTCGATTTAATTCTATTCAATATAAGTCAATATAAGAGGTTTATAATTTTTAAAGAGAGAATTATTTTTACCGATATACTACATATTTATATTCAAAATATGATAATAAAATTATATTTTAAATAGAATTAAATATTAACAAATATAAAGTAATATTTATTTGATTAGAATAAATTATAATTTTTTTCATTTTCAAAATTTTAATTTTGAAAATAAAAAAATTTTTAGTCATTAAAATTTAGAAATAGCTTGATAACATCATTATCCTCATCCTCAATTGTCATATCTTGGGAAAAATCTAATGAAAAATTACATTTTTCAGAAAACTGAGATTTAGAGATTTTTTCATTTCTTATAAAATTATCAAATTTTGAACAATTTGATATTAAGATTTCTTCTTTGGTTTCTGAAGCAGTTGGAATTTCTTCGATTTCAGAATCTCCTTCATATATGTTAATTTTTAAATTTGATTTGCTATTTTCTATGCAATTTAAACTTGTTTCAAAATTATTTACATTCATGTTCTCTGAATCGTTCGCCTTTTTTAATTTCTTTAAAAGCGATAAACACCGAGATTTGATTTTAATATTCGATCTATTGGAGAGATGGTCCTTGTAACGTCTCCACTGATTCCCGTATATTTTATACAAGTTCATAATTGTCTTATCTTCCTCTTGAGAAAATTTTTTTTTAGATAATTTATGATTTAAATTGATAGTGTATCTTAGCCTCAACTGTTTGGAATTTCTATTTTTAAAAAATTTAGAAAGAAAAGTCCAAGAATAACCAAAAATATCAACTAATTTCTTTAATTTATCATCTTCTTCTTTCGAGAATTTTCCTTTTTTCAAATGAGGATCTATGATTTTACTACGCAAGTAAATTTGTTGAGGGGTTTTATTTAATAATTTTGATGCAATTATTTTCCATTTGTTTTTTTGTTTAAGATTTATAAAATTTTTTATAATATTGTCTTCCTCTTCTGACCATAAAGGAAGATTCTTTTTTTTCACAGTAATAAAAATAATGTTTTTCATTTTACTTTTCTCTTGAATTGTTTGTTGTTTTATATTTAATTTGAATGTCTAAGCTACATATCACTTTATTTGATATAAAAATTAAATTTAAACCGTGAAATGAAGGAAAATTTATACCTGCTCAAATTTAGATTAGTTTTTTTATTTGAATTTAATCAAAATTTTAAGTTCAAATCAATTATTTATAAAAATCTATGTGGATTGTATTCTAATTTTTTTATTTTAATTGTATTCAATAAAAATTTTAACAAACAATAAAAACAAAAAAATCTATACATAAATATTTAATTTAATTTCGTGAAATACATTTTTTAAAAATATCTTTATATTGAAAATAATTAAATTTCGTGAAATACTTTATTTAAATGTAATTGCAATTATCATTATACAATTAATAAAAAAAATTTAATGTTATAAACTTTAGTATAATTTGTAGAATTAAAGATGATTTAAAAAAAAGAATTTTTGAAAAAAACTTTGTTTAAAGACTTTATTGGGGATTGGGGATTGGGGATTGGGGATTGGGGATTGGGGATTGGGGATTGGGAATTGGGGATTGGGCCCAATCCCCAATCCCCAATCCCCAATCCCCAATCCCCAATCCCCAATCCCCAAAAAAGAGAAATTTTTATTATATTGATAAATTGTATTTATAAATTATTTTAAAAATAAATGTAAAATAATAAACGATAAGAAGAAATCAATTAAAAAACATTTATAACTTTCATTAAATAATCTTTAATTTAATTAACTATTTTAATTCATTTTTAAAATTTATAGAATAAATATTTTTTCTTATTTGTTAAATAAAGATTTTTTAAAAAAATTAATTTTTTAATGGAAAATTTAATGAAAAAGACAGAACTCTTATTAAAAATGATTAAAAACATTTGATTTGACTGATATTATAATAACTTTATAATATTAATGAAATACGATGAAGGTATATGAGATATATAAGAGCAATTCGAAGAAATTATATATTTTTGTTTATTATCGTTTCTATTACTCCAAAAATAATCAATTTATTAAATTAAGAATTTTTGAAACTTGAAAATAAAAAAAAAATTCAATTTTAGGTTTTATTATTAATTGAAAATAAAATTTGTTTTTAACTATTTTCTTATTTAGAAAATTTTTTTTTTTAAAGTGAATGTTTATATAAAATTGAATCTTATTTTCAATTATATTTGAATTTTTATTTAATTTATAAACAGGATTAAGATTTGATAAGATTTAATTGATTTTTTTTAAGAATTAAGCAATAATGATTTTACATCCAAAAAACCCTCTTAATTATTAACAAGCGACGTTAGTCTAGTGGTCAGGATAGCTGCCTTCCAAGCAGTTGACCCGGGTTCGAGTCCCGGACGTCGCAGTTCTTTTTTTTGCTGAAAAACAATCCAAAAAATTGAGCTAATGAAATCAATAAAAATTTCAACTTTAGATAAGAAATTATCAATAAAATTTAATAATCTATTTCAAGAAGCAGATTTTACATACAAGATAATCTTTATGATAATCTTCATTTCTACTTTTTCACTATTGAATATATATCACAAAATAAAATGAACAAAAAATATAATTGAACTAATGAAAACTAAATAGTTCAATTGAAATTTAATCATAAATCAATTGAAAGAAGGAATGTAATATCTTCCAACAATGATGATGATTAAAATATACATAATAAAGATTTAGATAAAAACGAAAATACTTAGAAAATGACTGATCATCTATTAATTAAACAATTATAGAAAGTGAAAAAAACTCAGACTAATAGGTCTACTCCACCATCCTTAATCAAGCCCTTTTAAAAAAACCTTAAATAATTTTTTTAGAATAAATGATAAAAAGAAAAAAATTTTAGAATAAAATTTTTTATTAAAATAACTTATTTATTAAGTGCTTCATGTTTTAGGCGAGTATAATCATTCTTATGTTTTTATTTCGAATTTAAGATGCAAATTTACTTACTTATTTACCACTCACTCATTTTTATTTATTCGAAATTTAAATTAAAACCTTGAGAAGGCATTTTTGAAAATCTAATTCAAACCTGGATCAAACTTTTAAAAATAGCATTAATTAATTTTCAAATAATTTTTTTTCTTTTCGTTAAGTTTAGGAGTGAATGATTTTATTATATCTATAATAAAAATTAAAAATCTTTTAATTTATTTTTATATCGCTAGTTCTTTTTTTTTTTGTTAATATAATTGAGTCATTAGAAGCATTATTTAAACTTCAATATTAATCTAATCTTCGGATTTCGAGTAAATGTTTTACATTAATTTTATTTGGTATATACAAATCTTCCTATCTCTTGTTTTAAAACAAATCATTATTTATTTCAAAAGGTTAAACAAATATCTAAACATATAAATGAAAATCTTTAAATAAAAAATTTATTTATTTCAAATTTTCAACAATGAAAAATAATTTAAAAGATCGATTACTTATTTTCATTAGGCATGGTGAAAGATCTGATAGAGTTGCAGATTTCATACCAACATTTCATAAATTTGATCCAGAATTAACTGAAAATGGTAAAAGACAAGCTTCCGAAATTGGTTCAATTTTATCAGGATATTTGTTAGAAAAATATCCATCATTTAATAAAATAAAAATTATTTCTTCTCCTTTCGCTAGAACAATTCAAACAAGTAAAAACATTTTAAAAAACTTATCTTCTAAACATTCGATTGAAAATAATTTGTATTTGAATTATTATTTCTCTGAGTATATTAAAGCTGATTTTCCTTCGTTTGATGTTTCAAGCTTTTTAGTAGTTAAAAATCAAATACCAAAATTATTATTGGATTTAGAAGATACAAATTTGATTTTTTCGAATGAACCAAAAAATATAATCTTGGATAATTTTGAAAATGATGAAATTTGTAAATTGAGAGTTTTAAACGGAATAAATGATTTGTTGTCCAATTTAAAAAACGAAGAAGAAAATGTTTTTATAATTGTATCTCATGGCGATCCAATAAATTTCATTAATTTAGAATATGGATATCCAGGGCCTTTTGGTTGGAGAAACATCAAGTATTGTAATTTATTTGTTTATGAAGTTCAAATAGATGAATTGGATAATATAAACAATCTAAAATACATTGAGTCCTTTTTTCCAAAGCAAGAATAAAACAACAATTAGAATTTTTTGAGAAATATAACTGGAAATATTTATTTATCATTTAAAAAAATTCAAATATTTTATTAATTTTTTTATGTCAATAAAAAATAGAATTTATTATTTATTATTGAAATAATAAATTTATAGATAAAAGGTCTTTGATAATTTTTGATTTTATTCGAGTTAAGAATAGCCTTTGATTTTAAAGATAAAATATTAATTCAAAAATAACAATTTTTATTATCTAAACCAATCCCATTTATCTTAATTATTTATTTAATATTTTCATTAATTAAATTAATCGATTTTAAAAAAATTATTTCATCTTAATAAATCAATATCATTTAAATATTTTTTTATCCCTAATCAAATTGAGAGGACATTTTTGATTCACAAGTTAATAAAAACAAAATCATTAAAAATGTAATTTCAATTAAAATTATAATTTTAATCAAGATTTCGTTAAAAATATAAAATTATATTAGTATTATTTCTTTTCAATTTTAAATAAACTGTTTCACAATTTAATTATTTTAAATAAATTATTTTTACCAAAAATTCATCAACTTTATTTTTTCTTTACATTCTTATCTTCAGGTTCCTTTTTTTTATCTTTCTCAATATCTGCTTTTGGCTGAATGACATAACCATGTGTAGATCCAAAAATTTCTCCTTTTTTAATATTAACTGACTTTTGTTCCAAAACAGTGTAAAATTGCTGACTTTCAACATCTGTATTTTTGTCTTTTGTGTTTATACCAGGCACTATTGGAATTGCTCCTGATAAATCTATTTCTGTACCTGGTAATTGTTTTAATCCTGAAACCACATTTTTGTCAACTCCTGGAGGTTTTGATACACTGGCTTTTCCATCAATATCATTTATATCAAAACCAGCAAATAAATTTTCATTTACATTTCTTTGGTTTTTCTCTCCATTTTCTTCAACATCATTTTCTGAAATTGATAAGTCTTCGTCTAATTCAGAATAATCTTCTTCATCTAACTCTCGTAAATCTCCCCAATGTTCAGCTCCTTCTTTTTTCTTGAAATCGTATATAAAAACTGATTTTTCTTCTTGTATAGGTGGTGTCCATAAATTTGGAGTAATTTCTGCTGTTGGATCTGCAATTGGAGCATTTACTCCTGGTATTTTAAGATTTGGATAAGCCGGAGGAGGACCATAACGTTGCATATTGATAATCCAAGGAGGAGGTGAATTTTCTGGGATTCCTAAGCAAACACGAAGTTTTTCACTAATTCTTCCTGGTTTATAAATTTTCATTTTATTTTCGTATTCCTTATTTTCATAGTAAATATCTCCAAAAATAGTAAGAGTTGGTTTTGTTTGATGTTTGAAAAATGCATCATGTAGAATTTGATAGTCAATATCAAGTTTCCCAAGTTTCGGCTGCATCCTTTCACGCATTTTAGTTTTAAGGTTTTTTTTATCTGCTGAAAGAGTATCACGAACTTTTGATATTCCAGTTGCCTCAATAAATTCGGGTAGATTAAAAGGCTGCTTCAATATTCCTCTTTTGTTTTGAAGAAATTTACGTTTTTGAGACCAATGTTGAGGAACCTGAATTGAATTTTTAAGTGACTTTAAAAATACAAGCAAAACAGGATCTTGAGCAGTAACATCCCATGCCTCTACAACTTCTGGATGAATTGTTTTTTGTTTTAAATCCGAAATTTTCATGCGATTTAACAGCTTTCGCTTTTTTTTGCTAATTTTTTTTGTATTTTCCCCACCTGCAAATTCTCCAATATCCCCTTTAAAGTCTCCATCTTCATAATTATCAAAATCTTGGTTAAAATTATCATCATTGAGTTCAAGTTCATTATTTTCATCATCGCTTTGAGTTTCTTTCTTTTCTTTTTTGGGAATAACAAAATACTCAAAAACGTTTTTAAAATCATCATAAAATTTTGACTTAGATTTTGGATCTTCATCAATATATTCTATTTCGATGTTTTCTTCTTTTAAAAACTTATCCATATCTTCCATTTCTTTCAAGCGTTTTTGCTCATTTTCGCTGATTTTATTATTAATTTTATTGTGATTACCATTTAATTTATCGAGGTTTATTTTTCCGTCTAATTCTTCATGTAAATTAGAATCTTCAAAATTACTTCCGTTTATATGTTCGTTTGCATTATTACTTTTTCTTTTATTTTTTTTCTTATCAAGTCTTTTTTGCTTTTGTTTGCGTAAATAATCTTCTCTTTTTAAATCACTTCGGGATTTCAATAGATCATTTATGCAATTTTCCAGCGTCAGATCAGACATTTTTTATTTAAAAATTTTTCATTTTTAAATTTTTAGGAAATTTAAAAAAAATATTTGTTGATATTTAATTTATTAGAAATGTTAAATTTTTGAAAAATTAAATTAAAAGAATCAAAGAATTATTTATTTTTGTTTTATTTAAAATAAAGAAGAGAAATAAATATTTTTTTTAATTTTCGATTTGTTCAATTTTTATATATCTCATTGCTTATATATATTTTAAGAATATTATAAAAAGGTGAATTCAAATTTTCTTTTGGTAAATTATTTTTTTCTCTTATTTTATTTTGCAATTCTAAAGATTTATTAATCTTTAAAATTTTATCTATTTTATTTTGTTCCATATTATTAGAATTCGACAGAAATTTTGTATCAAGATTATTATGGATAATCTCCAATTTATTAGTATTTTCTTCAACACATCCACTTGTGTCTTTAATCTCTTCTTTCGAAAATTCTTTATTAGTTGTTAGTTCTTTATTTAAGACTCTCTTTTTTGATTTATTTATAAGCCTTTTTATCAATTGAATGATTTTTATTGTGATTATCGTAATTATAATAATAGTTATAGTAGAACGCCTGTATTCTTTGCTAAACAAAAACTGAATAAAATATTTAATTTTCAAAAAGGTTAAAAATGAAAACCTTTTAACTAATTTACTGAGAATAAAAAGATTTTTTATTGCATATATTTCTAATTTAGTCACGAATTGACCTATTCCAAAATTAAATTTTTTATCAATACCATCATTCATTTAAAATTTTAGCATTAATTATTATATTAATTTTATTTAAATAAAGTTTTCAAAATCCCATTGAAATTTATTTAATAATTCTTTTTCTTTCTTTGAAAAATAATTAAATTACAAACTAACAAGCTTATTAAATTAAATGTTTTCTAGCTAATCATAAAATTGTTAATTAATTATTAAAATAATTTTTAATATTCTATTATTAAATTAATAGTGATAATAAAACAAAATTTAATTCTCAATCTCAAAATAAAACTGAGCTTTATTAATTGTTTTATAAATAAATGTGCTTTAATTATTTTAATTTTTCTAGTAATTGACTTGAAAGAAAAATTTTATATACATTACTAATAATAAACTTTTATTTTAAAATAAATATCTTCATCAAATAATAATCAATCTCCTTATAATTTAATTTCTACATAATGAGAAGTTTATATTTATAATCTATCAATTAATACTTTACAAGAATCTAGTAGAAAGAATTAATTATCTATATTCCAATTTATTTAAATTTCATATATGCTTGTTTACATTAATTCTCACATGTTTAATTTTTTATGTTAACTTCTCAATTTAATTCTTCTCAGTTAATTAAATTCTTTAATCATTTTTTCAATTTTATTTAGTAATTTTTTCTTTTATTAGGTTGATTAGAATATTAATTTATTGCTTGTTTGTTTTAGTTAATAAAAGAAATTAAGATTTTCTAATTGCTGATTATTAAAGCCTTCTAAATTAATTTGATCTTCATTGATTATTTTTCCCAATAATTTCTTTCCTGTGTTGGGGTTGAACATTTCTTCATTTATTTCAAGATTCCAGTTTTTAAAATTATTGATTGCTATTCTGTTTTTTTCTTGAAGTCTTAAGTTTTGTTTGATTTTGTCGTCTTTTTTGTTGTTGTAAAAATCCAAAATCATTGCTTGGTTTTTTATTTCTAAATCATCAATGCATTTATCAAATATATCTTCTGAGGTCATTTTCCTACAGCGATTATTTTGATACACTATTTCATAGTCGAGTTCCATTTTCTTTTGTTCAAGAGGAATTTTTACATTTGTTAAAGTTTTTGGAAGTAAATTTGCGTTTAGAAGAGAATATTCATTAACTATATTTGTATTTTTAACTATATTTGCCTCTAAATTGATTTCTGGCTTTCCCTTCAATTCATCTTTCATTTGTTTTGAAGTATATATTTTTTCAATTGAAAAAATGTAATCGCTTAAAGTCTGAATAATCCCAATTTCTGATTTTTTATTTACTTGTTCTAAATTATAAGAATCTATAAAATCGCTTAATATTTCGTTTCCTAAGTTATCTGTAAATAGTTTATAAACTTCACTTATTCCTTCCTGAGAAAAAAGCCATAACATATAATTGGTATTAAAAGATTTGAATTCTATCGTAATATTGTTTGTGTCATTCGAATAACTCATCGGAGGAAGCAAATTTTGCTTATAGAATTTTCTTAGGAAAATTAAATCCTTATATTTTTCATATTCAATCAATATTGACTTTTGCAGATCATTTTTAGAGCTTATTCTCGAGTAAATTTTCCCACTCAGGTCATTTTCGAGAAAAGATTTTACAAAATTCCTAAATTTTCTTAAAATTTTCTTGTCAATATTTTCCTTCTTCAAAAACTTGGGATTGAAATCGCGTAAAAAAGGAATCATGTTTTTGAACTTCTCTGCTTTCTTATTTGCTTTCGGTATATATTGTCTGCTATAGTAATTGTAATTCGAATGAGGGTCTTTCATAATTTGTTGGACAATTAACTTGTTTTTAATTGAATGTTCTTTTGTATTTTTATCTTTTTTTAGATTATCTATATCAGAAGAAATATGAGAAAAATCGTCTATGGAGTTTAGATCTCTATCCAAATCGCCGCCAGTTGAATCACTATTATTTCTTTTATTATTTTCGAAGAAAATATCAATACTCGCAAAGTTATTTATTACTTCTGAAGTCTTATTAATCAAGTTGTTAGGGCTATCTTGCCTGCTTATATACAAAATGTTTGTAGATTCCATGGGAGAAAAGGAATTATGAAGTTTATTTGATTTTCTTTTATTTTCTGAAATATTGTTTGAATTTTTAGATTCTTTTAAAGTACCATTTTCAATTATTCCTGCTTCTAAACAATTATTGTTATTTGTATGATTTATATCTTGTTTTTGTTTTTTAAAGATGTCTCCAAATGGAGTGAAGAAGTCCATTTCTTTCTGATTTTCTATAAACATTAAGTAATCATCTATGTTCTCATTCAAAACTTCTGGATTAAAATTTTTTGTAAAAGGAAAATGAGTTTTAGATTGATCGACAAAAATGTTAATATTGCTGCAATAATTAGTATTTGCATTACTATTATTTTCTAAATTTTCGTTAATTAAGAAACTTTCAATATCACAAGCTGCTTTATGATAGTGTTCATTTTTTAACTTAAAATATTCGTCATTATTAAAATTCGAAATCTGCTGTTTATTTTCTTCAGAAAATATTGAATTTGAATTTTCTTCAATTAATAAATTTGTTGTCTGTGCTCTTTTCCTGTTTAATTTTTTCTTTTGTTTTGAAACTTCATTATTTTCCTTTGTTTCTGAGTTTTTATCCATATTAAACTCATTGCTTAATTTGGTTTTGAAAGAAATGCTTTCTATTTCTAAAGTAGAATTTTTACCTTGAATAACTTCAAAGAATATACTTTTATTTGGCTTTGTGTTTTTAACTTCGGATTTAATTTTTTCATTTTTTTCATTTTCGCAATTACTTGCTTGAAATTTGCTTACATTAGGAATTGTTAATAAATTTTCTTGAAATTCAGAATTACTGGTATATGCGTTTTTAATTGAATTATAGGTACAACTTTCATTTTTAGCAATTGAATAATAGTTCAAATTAGAGAACTCAAAATTGGTATTACTTGTGCTAAAGTTTTTCTGGGATTCAAGCGTAGAAGCATAATTTTTATTCACCCCAGGTAACATAAATGAATTTTGGCCGTTTGTTATTAAAGTGGTATTATTAATGTTATTTGTATTAGCCTTTGAGTCTTGGAGATTTACTGATAAGCTTTTTGAAATGTTATTGTTGTAGTCGTTGCTATTATTGATAAATGAGTTCATATTATTACTAACATTTTTTGTTACGCATTTTTTATTGTTTTTGCTTTTATAATCATTACCTAAGCGTATGTATGAGAATATAAGGTTTTCTAATTCATTTAGCTCATTTAATTCTTCATTTTGAGAGCAAATATTTTTGGAGATTTTACTCATGATTTCATAATGTTTTGGAAATAATAATTCGATTTTTTTCATGTCAAGATCTTTATTTTGTATTAACCTTCTATTGAAAAACTCACATATTTTTTCAGGATTTTGTTCATTTTTATGCAAATTGTAAGCGATCAATTCCAAAAGCATTTCTGAATGTTGGTCAATTTTTTTTGTAATTTCGCAAATATTTTCGCTAGTAATTTCCTTGTTCAAAAAGAGTCTGTAATTAGAAATTATACGGTTATCGATTGAAAGTTTTTTGAAAATCGGCAATAAAAGTTTTTCGAACTTATTATTCGCTTCAAAGGTATTTTGCATTTTTAAATTTAAAATTAATGTTTTATATAAGCAAAGGAGCATACTTGGATTTTGCTCTAAAAACTACAAAGTTTAATATTTTATTAATTAATTTAAATTAAAAGACGTAAAGAAAAAATGAATAACAAAAAGCATTTTTATTTATATTTGAATATAATTTTTATTGTTTTTTGTAAAAGGAGTTACTAATCTTTTATCAAAGAAATAAATCGATAAAACCCAAAGAAAAGTAATTTAATTAAATATTAAGAATAAAATTAAAATTATTAGTTTTTTTTAATTGATAAAGAATTATTTGATAGTTTTAATTTAATTAAATAAAGAATAAGCATGAAATATGAAAAATTAAAAATAAAAAGCTAGAACTATATAGGAAAAATAATATAATATAATAAAAAATTATTAAATGTTAAAAAATAATTTATGAAATAACTTTGATTCTTGTTTTAAACATTTTTTTCTTATGTCAAAATTAATTTATTTTAATTATTAAAATGAATCGCAAAAATTAAGAAAAAAAAATTATGAATAATGTTCTAAAATTATAATAGAATGATAAAAGCAAAAAATAAGAATTTAGACTTAAACGAATTACGCTGTTTTGATGCTGATTTTATTTATTTTAAAGATAAAAACAAAAAAAAGTTTTTCAGGAATTTTTTTTATTTTCTTGAAAAATTTTTAGTTTTTCGATTTGAATTTTTTAAAAATTAAAAATGGAAAAATTTAATAAGTAAATTTTGATTAAAAAGTAATTTGTTGTTAAAATTCTTAAAGTTTTAATTTACACCTTTTAAAAAAGTCTTCAAATATAATTCAAATATAAATATTAAATGAAAATTATACTTTATAAAGTTTATTTTTTATTAAGAAAGTTTAAAAATTTCTAATCAGTAAATTTAAAGAAAGTTAAATGAATAGAAATTCTTTTAAAAAATTACCTGTGGAAAGTATTTATTCAAAGTTATCAAGATGTAATTTCTTTTTATATCTTCTCTTAATAGATTGTTAATACTTTTTATGTCGAAAAGGAAATGATCTAAATAGTTTGTAAAAAATTAATTTTACTGCCTGAAAATGATTCCTTCAAAATCTCCTTGCTAAATTGAATCTGATTCTTCATATTTTCCGGATTTCCGAAATTTTTCATGATATACCCTTTGAATTAATATAATTAAATACCTTGTGGGTTATTCAAGTATTTATTCATTTATATTAAAATATAATTAAATTTAAATATTAAATTTTTATATACATTATTCATATTAGTTTTTAAATTCTTTAGTAAAAAAATTCAAAAATCCTCTTATCCATTGCAAATTTTAGATTATTTAATGATTATTGATTAAAATACTTTCGATAAAATCCAATCAAATGACGAATTTTGCAAAATTAAAGATTTCTTAAATAATATTCTATAAATAAACATTTATGGCTATGTTTTTATTTGTATAAATGAGTAAACTATTGATTATTAATTTAAATATTCAATTTGAGAAATTATTTTAATATTGAATTTTATTAAATTTTAGAGAATATTTTACAATGGTAAAATTTATTAAGCAAAGAATAAATGATTATTAAATTGTTTAAATCAAAAATAAATCTTATAAATTTTCAATTACACATTAATAAAAATCGGATGGGGATTGGG
>Ga0194116_10004542_pt1 | contig 15847 bp, 13 predicted proteins | sample TA2MahsurfametaG_4_FD_148617 | JGI IMG/M metagenome (GOLD analysis project Ga0194116, IMG submission 148617) | Freshwater microbial communities from Lake Tanganyika, Tanzania - TA2015008 Mahale S9 surface | ecosystem: Environmental > Aquatic > Freshwater > Lake | place: Tanzania: Lake...
TGCTGGTGATGGCGGCCACGCTGCTGCGCTGGCCCCAGCCGCTGGCGGCCGGTCGCTGGCCTGCGCCATCGCAGCAGGCGATCACCGCGGTGAGTGCTGCGCTGGCTTTTGCGCTGTCACCGCTGGTCTTGCTCTGGAGCCGCATCGCCGTGAGCGATGCCTTGCTCACGGGCTTGCTTGGGGCCGCGCTGCTGCTGTTCTGGCGCTGTTATGCCGGGGGCGGCTGCAGCTGGCTGGCCTGGATCCTGCTGGGGCTGGCGGTGCTGGCCAAGGGGCCTGTGGCGGTGGTGCTGGCGGGGATCACCCTCACCGCGTTTGGCCTGTGGCAGCGCGATCTGCGCGGGTTGGCGGCTCGGTTGCGCCCTTGGCCGGGCCTCGGCATCACGGCTTTGGTGGCTCTGCCTTGGTATGGCCTGGCGGCGCTGGTGGAAGGGCGCCCCTTCATCGAGAGCTTTTTCGGCTATCACAACCTGCAGCGCTTCACCGGAGTGGTGAATAACCATCTGCAGCCCTGGTGGTTTTTTCTGCCGGTGCTGGTGGTGGCCTCGCTGCCGTTCACCCCGCTTCTACTCGCTGGCTTGGCGGGAGGGTTGCGTGAGCGAACAGTCAGCCTCCCGCCGGAACACTCTCTGCAGCGCTATGCCACCTGCTGGCTGCTGGCGGTGTTGCTGTTTTTCACCCTGGCGGCCACCAAGTTGCCCAGTTACTGGATTCCGGCCACCCCAGCGGCTGGGGTATTGATCGCCCTGGCGGCGCAGCAGCGCCCGGCGCGCTGGGTGATGGTGAGCACCCTGGCGTTGCAGGCTGTTCTGGCGGCGGGGTTGGCGGCCTCTGGTCGCTGGGTGCCGCTGATCAATGAACCTGAATTGCCCACCCTGCCGGCGGAGTTGCTGGCTGGTGGACTTCTCAGCCGCGCAGCCGCTTGCTTTGGCCTGGCCCTGGTGGCCGGGATGCTGCTCTGGTGGGCCCAAAGCCCCTGGCGGCGGGGTTGGTTGCTGGCTCAGCAGCTGGCGGTGGTGGCCTTTGCAGTCACCGCACTGCAGCCCCTTGTGGTCTTCGGGGATCGCCTGCGGCAGGCTCCGCTCCGGCGTCTTGCTGCCAGCGTCGTGGAGCAGAGGCGCAGCGGCGAGCCCCTGGCGATGGTGGGCATCCTCAAGCCCTCACTGCACTTCTATACCGATCAGGTGGTGATCTACGAGGGCGTGCAGCCCAATGGACCGCTCAACCTCAACGACCGCCTCTTGAACGAACGCCGCGCCGGGCAGCAACCATCGCCGCCGGCGCCCAACAACACCGTGTTGGTGGTGATCGATCAACGCACCGCGCAGCTGCCCCACTGGCGGGGCCTAGCTCACCAGCCCCTGGCACAGGAAGGCTTATTCGCCCTCTGGCGGGTGCCGCGGCAGGCCCTGGATCAATGGGCCCAGCGGTTTCGGGAGGCGGGTCTGCCAGCGCCGGATTGGCAGCAGCCCAGGCCCGAGCGCTACTGAGCTAGCTGAGACGGTTTTTCAGTTGTCGGCGGGTGTGCCCATGGCCACGCCGTTGTCCATCCGTTCGCGTTGGCAGAAGCTGCAGTGCCCCCAGCGCTGCAGTTCTCCGCCTGGCGCTGGACGCTGGCAGTTGGGGCAACTGGCCATGCCGAAGACATCCACACGGCTGGGGTGGTGCGCCCACACCTGCGCCTCCTCATCACTGCCGAAGGGGGGCAAGGAAGTGGCTTGATGCTGCTGCAGCACCAGATCCTTCACCGAAAAACCAGCGCCGCGCAGGGCGCCGAGCAAGCGGTGTTTGTTGAAGCGCAGCGCTTGCAGCCATTGGGGATGGCTGGCGCCCACCACCAATCGCCCGCCCTGCAGCCGCAGCGGCCGGCAATGGGGGGCGAGTTGGGCGCCGGCGATCTTGGGCCAGGCCTGCCACAGGGCCGCCAGGTTTTCGTCGCGTTGCCACTGCCGCTGCAGCTGCTCCAGGCAGCCCACCACGGTTTGCAGCGGTGGCCGCGGCGGCGGCACCAGCAGGTTCACGCTGCCCTGGCGCCGGGTTTGGTTGCGGGGAGCGGCTGGCATGGTTCAACGCTACGGGAGATGCGGCAATCACGCTGTGCCGCTGCGGCGGGCACTGGTTAGCCTCGTCGCCTGCCCCGTATCCCAAGCCATGGGCTTTTTTGATCGCCTCAGCCGTCTGGTGCGCGCGAACGCCAACGCCGTGGTGGGGGCCATGGAGGATCCGGCCAAGATCCTCGATCAGTCGGTGGCTGACATGCAGGCCGACCTGGTGAAGCTGCGCCAGGCCGTGGCCACCGCCATCGCCAGCCAGAAGCGCATCCAGAACCAGGCCGAGCAAGCTGAAGCCCAGGCCCAAACCTGGTACGAGCGGGCCGAGCTGGCGCTCAAAAAGGGCGAGGAAGACCTGGCTCGTGAAGCCCTTGGCCGCCGCAAAACCTGCCAGGACACCGCCACAGCCCTGAACACCCAGCTGCAGAGCCAGGCCGGCCAGGTGGAGCAGCTCAAGCAGAGCCTGGTGAAGCTCGAGAGCAAGATCGCCGAGGCCAAAACCAAAAAAGACATGCTCAAGGCCCGGGCCCAGGCGGCTCAGGCCCAGGAGCAACTGCAGAGCGCTGTGGGCAACCTCGGCACCAACAGCTCCATGGCCGCCTTCGAGCGGATGGAGGAGAAGGTGCAGAGCCTCGAGGCCCGCAGTCAGGCCGCCGCTGAGCTGGCGGGTGCGGATCTGGAGAGTCAGTTCGCGGCCCTCGAGGGTGCGCCTGAGGTGGATGACGAGCTGGCCGCCCTGAAGGGCAAGCTGGCCGGCACCGCTCCGGCGGCGGCACTGCCAGAGGCTGGCGGTGCGGTGCAACCCGTGAAGGTGGAGGAGGTGGATGCGGAGCTCGAGGAGCTGAAGCGCTCGATCGACAAGCTCTGATCCATACAATCGCCGCAGCGTTGACTGCCGCCGTGTCTGTTCTGCACCTCACCGATGCCAACTTCCAGGCCGAGGTGCTGGATGCCGCCACGCCGGTGCTGGTGGATGTGTGGGCCGAGTGGTGTGGGCCCTGCCGCTTGATGGCCCCGATGATGGATTGGGCCGCTGGTGAATACGCCGGCCGGTTGGCCGTGGGCAAGCTGGAGGCTGATCCCAACCCCACGGCCCGCGATCAGATGGGGATTCAGGGCTTGCCCACCCTGGTGATCTTCAAGAACGGCCAAGAAGTGGCACGCCACGAAGGCGCCATGGCTCAACCCCAGCTCAAGGCCTTCCTGGATGCCCAACTCTGAGGCGCTGCCGGCTCTGCATCGCTCGGAGCGGGTTGCTGCCTTGGGCAGCGGCGTGTTCGCCCGCAACGATCAGCGCAAACAGGCCTACCGGGCCGGCGCTGGTGCAGCGGGCTTGCCGGCTCTGTTGGATCTCTCGCTCGGGTCCACCGATCTGCAGCCGCCTGAAGCGGCGATCCAGGCGATCCGCGATCAATTAGGCCGGCCTGAGAGTGCGGCCTATTGCTTGCATGGCGCCACCCTGCTGTTTCGCGAGGCGGTTGCCGCCTGGGCGCAGCGGCGCTTCGGGGTTGCGGTGGATCCGGAGCGTGAGGTGTTGTTGCTGGTGGGCTCCCAGGAGGGCACTGCTCACCTTCCCCTGGCTGTGCTCAACCCGGGTGATCCGGCGCTGCTGCTCGATCCCTATTACCCCTCCCATCTCGGCGGTTTGCGCCTCGCCTCCGCCGAGCCGAAGTTCCTCAACCTTGATCCGGCTCTGGGTTTTGCGCCCCGCTTCGATCAGATCAGCACCAGCGCCTGGGATGCCCTCAAACTGATGGTGCTGGGCTTCCCCCACAACCCCACCGCCACCACGGGCCAGCAGGCCTGGGTGGATGAGGCAGCCGAGCGCGCCGTGCGCCACGGCGTGGTGTTCGCCCACGACAACCCCTACGTGGATCTGGCTCTCGAGGGTGAGGCTCCAGCCCTGCTGCGCTCGCCGCTCTGGCGGCAGTGCGGGATTGAGTTTTTCTCGTTTTCCAAGGGCTGGTGCCTGGGGGGCTACCGCATCGCCTTCGCCATTGGCGCTGAGCCCTTGATCACGGCGCTGCGCCAGCTGAAGGGGGTGGTGGATTTCAATCAGAGCACCGCCCTGCAGGCGGGTGCCATCGCGGCCTTGGAGCAGGCCGGCGATTGGCCGGAGCGCATCAAGCCGATCTACCGCGAACGGCGCGATCGGATGGCGGCGGTGCTGCAGCAGGCTGGCTGGCCCGTGCGGCTCCCCTCGATGGCGCTGTACCTGTGGCTGGAGCTGCCGGAGCGTGCCCGCGCCGCGGGGCTGGATTCCGAGCAGTTCTGCGCCCGGCTGCTGGAAGCCACGGGGGTGTGCCTCACTCCAGGCAATGGCTTTGGTGCGGGTGGTGAGGGGTATGCCCGCTTGGCGCTGGTGCATCCGATCGAAGAGCTGGAGGCGGGCGCTCAGCGGATGGCGGATTGGCTGGCTCAGCTCTGAGAGCCGCCGCCATTGCCGCTGCCCTGCGTGCGCTGCCGGCCGATCAACCGCTGGCTTGGCGGCTGCGGCTGCTGCCGGTGTGCGCCAGCACCGAACTGGAGTTGGAGCGCTGGCTCGCGGCTGGGGCCCAGCCGCCACTGGCGGTGCTGGCGCAGCAGCAGCGCCATGGCCATGGGCAGCAGGGCCGGGTGTGGCAGTCGCCGCCAGGGGGTGTGTGGATGAGTGCGGCCCTGCCCTGGCCGACTGAGCCTGCGGAAGCGGCGTCGCTGGCCCTGGCGGCGGCGCTGGGGATTGCGCTGCAACTGGAGGCACTCGGGCTGAAGCCTCAGATCAAGTGGCCCAATGATCTGTTCATCGATGGCCGCAAGCTCGCCGGAATCTTGCCACGGTTGCGCTGGCGCGGCGGCCGGGTGCGCTACGCCCAGCTGGGGGTGGGCCTCAATGGGCTGAACCGCGTGCCCGCTGGGGCGATCAACGTGGCAGATGCTCTGGGCCGGCACCCGCTGGCGCAGCCGGCGTGCCTCGCAGCCCGGGTGCTGCGTGGGCTGGAGTGGGCCGCGGCCGCGTGCGATCAGCCCGAATTGGTGCGGCGTCAGGCCGAGCAGCGCCTCCACAGGCCGGAGTGGCTGGAGCACCAGGGCGAGCGCTGGGCGGTGGCCGGCCTTGAGTCCAATGGGGGGCTTCGCCTTTGCCGCGGCAGCGCGGTGGTTGTGTTGCAGCGGCGTTTCTAGAGTTCGCTTCGCTTTGTTCCGGGCCGTCTTGCCTCGCCTCCAACCCCTAAGCCTGTTGGCTGCCCTGCCGGCGCTGCTGGGGGGAGGCCTGGCCTGGGCTCAGCTGGAGGCTGCTCAGCCCGATGCCGCGCCGGCAGCACCGAATGCTGCTCCGGTTGCGCCGTTGTTGCCTCCCCCGGGCAGCACTGCTGTTCCCCTGCGGCCGGATCCCAGCCGGCTGAGTGGTGCGGCCACGGCACCCAAGCGCTTCGATCAATCCCTCGATGAATTGGTGCGCCAGGGGGTAGTGACCCCTAACGAGCGCAACCTGGTGCGCGGTGGCGGCGGAGCGCTGGCGCCCCTGGATGTGGGGGCGTTCCAGCAGGCCTGCCGGGGCGGGGCGCTCTCCGCCAAGGAGTGCCGCGGTGGCATCGCCCTGCGTTGGGGCCGCCGCAGCGGCAGCGATGGCAACACCGCCTGGGGCGGACGCATCGGCGCCGATGGCATGCCCCTGCCACCCCTCACGGTGCCGGTGTCGGCCCTGCTGGCTGGCAATGGCGGCAGCTTCAATCTGGCCAGCGTGTTCCGGGTGACGCCACGGCCGGCGCCGGTGCTGGGCAATGGCAACCGCCGTCTATTGCTGCCGATCATCGGCAGCGCGGTGAACACCAGCGGTTTTGGCTGGCGGCTGCATCCGCTGCTTGGGGCCTGGCGCCTCCATGCCGGTGAAGATCTGGCGGCGCCGGAGGGCACGCCGGTGGTGGCGGCTCTGAGCGGCAGGGTGGTGAGCAGTGGTTTGGCGGGTGGCTATGGCTTGGCGGTGGAGGTGGAGCACCAGCGGCCGTTGCGCCGCAGCCTCTACGGGCATCTCTCTGAGCTCTATGTGAAAGCCGGGGATGTGGTGCGCCAGGGCGAGGTGATCGGCCGTGTCGGCAGCACGGGCTTGAGCACAGGGCCACACCTGCACTTCGAGCTCAGGGAGCCGGCGGCGGGTGGTTGGGTGGCGATCGATCCGGGCGACTTTGATCCCGGCAGCGGCCTCAAGGGCACTGATGCGATCGCGCTGTTGATGGGCCAGCTGCTGCAGAGCCTGGAGCGGCCTCAAGCGAAGGCCTAAGCCTGCGAGCCGGCGCCGCTGTCCACCAGGCGCCCATCGTGAAAGTGCACGATGCGCTCGGCTCGGGCGGCCACATCGTGTTCATGGGTCACCAACAGGATCGTCATCCCCTGTTCGCGGTGCAGTTCATCAAACAGATCCAGCACCTCCTTCGTGGTGCGGGAATCGAGGGCGCCGGTGGGTTCATCCGCCAGCAGTAGATGGGGATTGTTGATGATGGCGCGGGCCACGGCCACCCGCTGCTGTTGGCCGCCGGAGAGCTGGTTGGGTTTGTTATGCAGCCGCTCGCCTAATCCAACGCGCTGTAGTGCGGCCATGCCGAGTTCACGGCGCCGTTCTGCTGGCACACCGGCGTACACCATCGGCAGCATCACGTTCTCGAGGGCCGTGAGCTCCTGCAGCAGGTGGAACTGCTGAAACACAAAGCCCAGTTCGCGGTTGCGCAGATCCGCCAGTTGATCGTCGCTGAGGTGTTCCACAGCGGTGCCATTGAGCTTGTAGCTGCCGCTGCTGGGGCGATCGAGGCAGCCCAGGATGTTCATCGCCGTGCTCTTGCCCGAGCCCGAGGTGCCCATCACCGCAAGGTATTCGCCGCGGCGCACGCTGAGGCAGAGATCGTCCAAGGCTGAAACAGCGGTGTCACCGCTGCCGTACACCTTGCGGATGTGATCGAGCTCCGCCACCAGCGGAGCCGCGGTGCTGGCCATCAGCCGATCGGCAGCCCGGAAGCGGCGGCCAGAGCCTTCTGCAACATCGGCGTGCCGGCCACGGCGCCGTTCGCCCAGCCGAACAGGGGATTGGAGAGGATGCCGCCCACGGCGGTCACCACCACACAGGAGATCAGGGCGGCGCGCAGGGGTTGGAGGCCAGCCACGCTCCAGCTCACATCTGGATAGGCCTTCACCACCTCAGAAGCTTCTTGGGGCTCCTTCACCACCATCATCTTGATCACCGAGATGTAGTAGTAGATCGACACCACCGAAGTGAGCAGACCCACCACCACCAGGAGGTATTGGCCGTCGGCCCAGCCGGCGAAGAAGAGATAGATCTTGCCGAAGAAGCCCAGCATCGGGGGGATGCCACCCAGCGACAGCAGGCAAAGGCTCAAGCCCAGGGTGATCAGCGGATCCTTCTGATAGAGGCCGGCGTAGTCGCTGATCCGATCACTGCCGGTGCGCAGCGAGAACAGGATGATGCAGGCGAAGGCGCCCAGGTTCATGAACAGATAGGCCGCCATGTAGAGCACCATTGCGGCGTAGCCGTCTTCGGTGCCGCAGACGAGGCCGATCATCACGAAGCCGGCCTGACCGATGGAGCTGTAGGCCAGCATCCGCTTCATCGAGGTCTGGGCCAGGGCCACCACGTTGCCCAGCACCATGCTCAGAATCGCCAGCACGGTGAACAGCAGCTTCCACTGAGCCTCAAACGGCTCGAAGCAGCCCACCAGGATGCGCAGCGCCAGGGCGAAACCAGCCGCTTTCGAACCCACGGAGAGGAAGGCCACCACCGGAGTGGGGGAGCCTTCGTAAACATCCGGCGTCCACTGGTGGAAAGGCACCGCGGCGATCTTGAAGGCGACTGTGGACAGCACGAACACCAGAGCCAGCGCCGCCACCGGCGAGGCGCTGGTTTGCAGGGCGAGGCCCACGGCTTCGAGGCTGGTGCTGCCGCCAGTGAGGCCATAGAGCAGAGAGGCCCCGTAGAGGAACACAGCCGCTGCGGCCGAGCCCACCAGGAGATATTTCAGAGCCGCTTCCGAGCTGCGCGCATCGCGCTTCATGTAGCCGGAGAGCAGATAGCTGGCCACCGAGAGGGTTTCCAGCGACACGAACACGCTCACCAGATCGGTGGAGCCGCAGAGCAACATCGCCCCGAGGGTGGCGGCCAGCAGGATCGCGGCGTATTCACCCACCGGTGTGCCGGCGCGCTCCACGTAGCGCCAGCTGATCAACAGCGAGAGCAGCGTGGACGCTGCCACCACGGCGCGGAAGGCGATGGCGAGGTTGTCGGCCAGGAATGAGCCGAGGAAGGAAGGTTCCAGCGGAGAGGCGTTCCACTGCAGAGCCAGCAGGCCCAGGGCGCTGCCCAGGCCGATGTACGAAAAGACAGGGACCCAGCGAGAGGCAGCCTTTTCCCCGGCCAGATCCACCAGCAGGCAAGCCACCATCGCCAGCAGCACGGCACCTTCCGGTGCCACGGCACCGGCGTTGAGCTGCAGAGAGGTGATCGCACTCACCGCAGGTGCGGCGCCGGGGTCGGCGGCGGCCAGAAGAGAGAGCACAGCTGGTTCAGGGTCGCCCGTTGGCGAGGACTGTAGCCGCGCTGACGGCGGGTTTTGTCGCCTCACCCCCGGGCTTGACCGCCGGTGCGATAAAGAGGGAAGCGGTTTACCGCCTGCCTGTGGCGCACACCCTCGTCATCGTTGAGAGCCCCACGAAGGCCCGCACCATCCGCGGGTTCCTTCCCAAGGACTTCAAGGTGGAAGCCTCGATGGGGCACGTGCGCGACCTGCCCAACAACGCCAGCGAGATTCCGGCCGCCCATAAAGGGGAGAAGTGGGCCAATCTCGGCGTGAACACCGCCAACAACTTCGAGCCGCTCTACGTGGTGCCGAAGGACAAGAAAAAGGTGGTGAAGGAACTCAAAGACGCTCTCAAGGGTGCTGACCAGCTGCTGCTGGCGACGGATGAAGACCGGGAAGGCGAATCGATCAGCTGGCACCTGCTGCAGCTCCTCAGCCCAAAGGTTCCGGTGAAGCGGATGGTGTTCCACGAGATCACCAAAGAGGCGATCGGCCGGGCGCTGGAGCAGACCCGCGAGCTCGACATGGAGCTGGTGCACGCCCAGGAAACCCGGCGCATCCTCGATCGCCTGGTGGGCTACACCCTCTCGCCGCTGCTGTGGAAGAAGGTGGCCTGGGGCCTCAGCGCCGGCCGGGTGCAGTCGGTGGCGGTGCGGCTGCTCGTGCAGCGCGAGCGGGCGCGGCGCGCCTTCAAGAGCGGCAGCTATTGGGATCTCAAGGCCCAGCTGCAGCAGGGCAGCGCCGCCTTTGAAGCCAAGCTCACCCACCTCAAGGGCGAGCGCATCGCCGGGGGCTCCGATTTCGATGAGGCCACCGGTGGCCTCAAGGCCGGCAGCAAGGTGCGCCTGCTTGCAGAAGCCGAGGCGCGCCAGCTGCGGGAAGCCGTGTTGGCGGCCCCCTGGACGGTGGCAGCCGTGGAGGAGAAGCCCACCACCCGTAAACCGGTGGCCCCCTTCACCACCAGCACCCTGCAGCAGGAGGCCAACCGCAAGCTGCGGCTCTCGGCCCGCGAAACGATGCGCACCGCCCAGGGCCTCTACGAGCGTGGCTTCATCACTTACATGCGTACCGATTCGGTGCATCTGAGTGATCAGGCCATCAATGCGGCCCGCAGCTGCGTGGCCGACAAGTACGGCAAGGACTATCTGAGCCCTTCCGCCCGCCAGTTCTCCACCAAGGCCCGCAACGCCCAGGAGGCCCACGAAGCCATTCGCCCCGCTGGCGAAAGCTTCCGTGATCCCGGTGCCACGGGCCTCGATGGCCGTGATCTCGCCCTGTACGAGCTGATCTGGAAGCGCACCGTGGCCTCCCAGATGGCTGACGCCAAGCTCACGATGCTGAGCGTGGATCTGGAGGCCGACGGCGGCAGCCTCGGCACCGCCGCCTTCCGGGCCACCGGCAAGCGCATCGATTTCCCCGGTTTCTTCCGCGCCTACGTGGAAGGCAGCGACGACCCTGATGCCGCCCTCGAGGGCCAGGAAGTGCTGCTGCCGTCGCTGAAAACTGGCGACAGCCCCGCCTGCAAGGGCGTGGAAGCCCTCGGCCACCAAACCCAGCCTCCCGCCCGCTACAGCGAAGCGGCCTTGGTGAAGATGCTGGAGAAAGAGGGCATCGGCCGCCCCTCCACCTACGCCTCGATCATCGGCACGATCGTGGATCGCGGCTACGCCACGCTCCAGAACAACGCCCTCACCCCCAGCTTCACAGCGTTCGCTGTGACGGCCCTGCTGGAGGAGCACTTCCCCGATCTGGTGGACACGAGCTTCACGGCTCGGATGGAGAACACCCTCGACGAGATCTCCCACGGGCAGGTGCAGTGGCTGCCCTACCTGGAGAGCTTCTACAAGGGCGACAAAGGCCTCGAAGCCCAGGTGCAGCAGCGCGAAGGCGATATCGACCCCACCGCCTCACGCACGATCGAGCTGGAAGGCCTGCCCTGCGTGGTGCGCATCGGCCGCTTCGGCGCCTACCTGGAAACGAAGCGTGTGGCCGAGGACGGCACCGAGGAGCTGCTCAAGGCCACGCTGCCCAACGAGATCACCCCAGCCGATCTCGATGCCGACAAAGCCGAACTGATCCTGAAGCAGAAGGCCGATGGGCCTGAATCCCTGGGCGAAGATCCCGAAACCGGCGATCTGGTGTATCTGCTCTTCGGCCAGTACGGCCCCTACGTGCAGCGGGGCCAGGTGAGTGATGAGAACCCCAAGCCGAAGCGCGCCTCCCTGCCGAAGGGCACCAAGCCGGAAGATCTCACCCTCGAAGACGCCCTCGGTCTGCTGCGCTTGCCGCGTCACCTGGGCGAGCACCCCGATGGCGGCAAGATCGAAGCTGGGCTCGGCCGCTTCGGCCCCTACGTGGTGCACCACAAGGGCAAGGGCGAGAAGGATTACCGCTCCCTCAAGGCCGAAGACGATGTGTTGATGGTGGGTCTCTCGCGGGCGGTGGAGCTGCTGGCGCAGCCCAAGCGCGGCCGCGGTGGTCGCACCGCCCTCAAGGATCTGGGCACCCCCGAGGGTGCTGATGAGGCGATTCAGCTGTTTGACGGCCCCTACGGCCTCTATGTGAAGCAGGGCAAGGTGAACGCCTCCCTGCCGGAGGGCACCACCGCCGACACGATCACCCTTGAGCAGGCGGTGGAACTGCTGGCGGCCAAGGCGGCTGCCGGCAAGGGCAAGGGCCGCAAGGCTGCTGGCTCCACCACTGCCAAGAAGCCGGCCGCCAAGAAGCCCGCGGCGAAGAAGGCTCCTGCCACCACCAAAACCGGCCGTCTGCGGGCCAGCGCCGTGCGGGTGATCCGCGCCGCCGATAGCTGATGCAGCTGCGGCGGTTGCTGGTTCCTCTGCTGCTGGCTGCCGGTGTGAGCGGCTGCAGTGGCACGCCCTTCGGCGATCAGCTCTCGCGCAGCTTCTCGCAGGCCCCCGCCACTCCCGCGGCGCCCGCCGCTCAACCCACCACCCCCACCCCAGCGGCCAAGCCCGCTCCCCAGGCGGAGACGCCCAAGCGCGAACCGGCCAAGCCCGCGGCTAAACCGGCTCCCGCAGCTCCGGCGCTCACCCCGGCTCCCTATCGGGTCACGATCAAGCTGCCCGCAGCGGATCCGTCCTCGCCGGCTGAGGCCGTCACCGATGCTTTGCGCCAGGCCGGTGTGGCCTTTGAGGTGGAAACGATTGAGCGGGTGCCGGCCGCTGGCGCTGAAACGGTCGCGCCGCTGCGCACCACCCCGGCCCCACCCGCGCGATGAGCCTCAGCCGGCGTCAGGCCCATCAGCTCACCGACACCGCCTATCTGGCGGCTGCAACCGCCCTGCTCTGGGTGGGGCTCTACTACCTGCCCGTGGGCGGTGCCCTGTTCCGTTTGGCGCTGCCGCTGCCGCTTGCTCTGTTGCAGCTCCGGCATAACCGCCGTTGTGCGGTGGAGGGTGTGGCCGTGTCGGCCCTGCTGCTGGTGGCGCTGATGGGGCCGGTGCGGGGGCCTTTGGTGCTCTTCCCCTACACCTTGCTGGCTCTGTGGCTGGGGTGGTGCTGGAAGCAGCAGCTCAGCTGGTGGATCAGCTGGGGGGTAGGGGTGCTGATCGGTGCCACCGGCTTTCTGGTGCGGGTGGCGGTGGTGTCGGTGCTGCTGGGTGAAAACCTCTGGGTGGTGATCACCACCGCGGCGGCCCAGCTGCTGGAGCGCCTCAGCGGCCTGCTTCAGCTCGGTGGCGGGCCCGATCTCTGGCAGGTGCAGCTCCTGGCCTTGGCTCTGGTGCTGCTTCAGAACGTGATTTACGTGCTCGCCCTGCATGCGGTGGCCCTCTGGATCTTCCCGCGGCTGCGCAGCCCGATCACGCCCCCGCCGGCGCTGCTGCGGCCGCTGCTCGCCCTCGATCCCCTTTGACGCTCCAGCGCCTCAGCGGTGATTCCCGCCAGGCGCAGCGTTGGTGCGCTCAGGTGGCCGATGCGGCGCAGACCACACGGGTGCTGGTGCTGCTGGCCGGCACCGAAACGGCCGCCGTGCCCGGCATCTCGGCGGCTGGAGCCACGCCGGAGAGTCGCCGGCTCACCGCTGCTGCGGATGCGGAATTGCTGCTGCTCGGTCCAGGGAAGCAGCGCCCCCATGCCTTGCCGCCCCTGCCCGCTGGTGTGAGCCCCGCTCTGATCGCTCGCGTTGTGGTGGCGCAGCTGGCGCTCGAGCCCCTGGTGGTGGATGCCGGCGCTGCTGTGGCTCCGGCGGTGCCGCACCTGCAGCTGGGGCATCGCCCTGCCCGCTGCCTCAGCACTGGGGCCGCGATCGAGCTGGAGCGGGTGCACCAGCTGCTCGCCCGGGGCCGGCGCTGGGGCCAGCAGCTCGGGCGGCGCCCCCACAGGCCGCTGTTGCTGGCGGAGTGCGTGCCAGGTGGCACCAGCACCGCACAAGCGGTGCTCGAGGGTCTGGGGGTTCCGGCTGCCGGGCTGGTGAGCGGCAGTCTGCGGGAGCCGGCCCATGGCTTGAAAGCCCAGCTGGTGGCGCAGGGGCTGGCGGCGGCGGCACTCACCAGCTCTGCCCCGCCGGATCAGGTGCTGGCGGCCATGGGTGATCCGATGCAGCCCCTGGCAGCTGGGCTGGTGTTGGAGGCGGCCCTGGCCGGGGTGCCGGTGCTGTTGGCCGGCGGCAGCCAGATGGCCGCCGTGCTGGCCGTGGCGCTGGCGCTGTGCGAACCCGCCCGGCGTCCAGAGCTGTTGGCCCACGCCGCCATCGCCACCACGGCCTGGGTGGCGGGAGAAGGCAGTAGCGATCTGGCCCAGCTGCTGGAGCAGATCGCCCAACGCTGGGGCGCTGAGCCCCTCGCCTTCGCGGCCTCGCTGCGCTTTCACGGCTGCCGTTCCCCGCAGCTGCTGGCGTTCGAGCAGGGCTATGTGAAGGAGGGCGTGGGCGCTGGCGGTCTGGCGGCGCTGTGGGAGCTCAGCGGCCGCAGCCCCGCGGCGCTGGCCGCCGCGTGCGACGAGGCCTGCAGCCAGCTGGTGTGATCGGGTTTGCCCCTTAGGGTCGGGCCATGGCCCAAGCCCCTCTGCTCTCGCGCCGCCACCTGCTGCAGCTGGCCAGCCTGGGAGGCACGGCGCTGGCTGCAGGAGCACTGGCCGGCTGCTCCCGAGGCGGTGATGCCGGCCGGCTGCTGAGCGTGCGCGGCCAGCTGCCCTCCGCCTGGCTCAAGGCGCTGCCCTCCAGCTGGCGCTCCCAGGTGCTCGACACTCCGGCGGAACTGCTGGAGCAGCTGCGCGCTCCCAGCCCAGCGAGCCGCCTGATCAGCCTGGGTGATGGCTGGCTGCAGCAGCTGCCGGCGGCTGCGCTGCAGCCGATCAACGCTCCAGCCCTGCTGGAGCTGCTCGATCCGATCGCCCAGGCGCCCAGCCGCCTGTTTGCCGGCCCGGACGCCGCGGCGAAGGCCTTCCCCTGGGCCTTCGGCACCTGGGTGATCCTGCTGCGCAACCGCCCGGATCTCCTCCGGCGCCAAAGCGAGGGCTGGGCCCTGTTGCTCGATCCCAGCCTGAAAGGCCGGCTGGTGTTGCCCGCGAGCCCGAGGCTGTTGATCGCCCTGGCACAGCGGCAGCTCAGCTCCAAACCGGCTGGGGTTCCTTCCCCGGGCGATGTCGCGTTGGTGGATCAGGTGCGCCGCCTGCACCGCCAGGCCCTCAGCCTGGATGAACGCCAGGGGCTGAATTTCCTGTTGGCAGGGGATGCGGATGCGGCGGTGGTCACCAGCCAGCGCGCTGTGCCCCTGCTGCAGCGCGATCCGCGGCTCACGGCCTTCCTGCCGGCCACGGGCTCACCGCTCTGGTGGCAACTGTTGGTGCGCCAGAACCCCACGGGCCCCGCAGGTTCAACAGGATCGCCGCTGCCCCTGGAGTGGCTGCGGGATGGGTTGAACCTGCCGCTTCTCGATCGGTTGCTGGCGGCTGGTTGGGTGCCGCCGCTGCCCGCGGCCCAGCTGGCACCCGCTCTGAAGCGCTGGCCGGCGCGGCTGCGCCCGTTGCTGTTGCCCCCGCCCGACGTGCTGGAGCGCTGCACCAACCTGGAACCGCTCAACGCCGCGCAACGCCAGGGCTTGCAGCAGCTGTGGGACCAGGCGATGGCTGGCTAAGGCTCAGCCCCAGAGACGCCGCCGCGGCGCTGCCGCCAGCCGCTGGTGGGTGTCGGCCAACAGATCGGGAATCGGGAGCTGGTGAGGGCAGCGGGGCAGGCACTCGCCGCAGCGCTGGCAGGCGCTGGCATTGAGCTCCTCCCACCAGTGCCCGGCCCTGCCGATCAGGTTGTAGCGCTCCTGGGCGAAGGCGTTCATGCCATGGCCCACCGCCAGATTGCGCAAGCGCAGCAGCTCTGGGATTGGCACCGCATTGGGGCAGGGCAGGCAGGCGCGGCATTGGCCGCAGACCTCGGCGCCGAGACGCTCTCGCCCTGCTGCCTGCAGACGGCTGAGGGCGGCGTGGTGCTCGTCGCTGAGCCAGGGTGTGGCGCCCATCAGCCTCTGCGCCAGATCCAGATCGGAGGGCTGCTCGGCACCGAGCGTGAGGGTGGAGAGGCCGGCATCCAGCAGAAAGCGATAGGCCAGCTCCAAGGGATGGAACGGCGCGCAATCCGCCAGTAGCTCTGGGGAGGGGGCATAGAGGCGTCCGCCCTTGTCGGCCGGGGAGATGGCCAGCACACCGATCCCTTCCTGCAGGGCCGCCTGGGCGATGGAAAGCCGGGTTTGATCGAACAGATGCACGTGCAGGCTGCAGAAGCTGAAGCGTCCGCTGGCCAGTGCCTGCTCGATCAGGCCGTTGCTGCCGTGGCTGGAAAAACCCACCTGGCCTACCAGGTTGCTGTCGAGCGCCCAGCTGAGCAGCTCGGCGCCGGCCCCCTCGAGGGCCCAGCTGAGGTGTTCGGGCCGGTTGAGGCCATGCACCGCCAGGTTGTGCAGCCGAGCCAGCCCAAGCCGCTCCAGCAGCGCCCGCAGCTGATCCTGGCCCTCCTGCAGGCTGCAGCCAGGCAGCAGCTTGCTGGTGATCACCAGATCGGCGTGGGCGGCGGGATCGCGAGCGCTGAGGGCGCGCAGCGCCTGCCCCAGATGGCGCTCCGCCATGCCGTAGGCCGGGGCCGTTTCCACGTGGTTGATGCCCGCGGCCATGGCCGCGGCGAGCACCGCAGCCATCTGCTCGGGGCTGCCCGTGGCGCGCATCGTGCCCAGGCAGAAGGGCGAAACCGCCGCCCCGCGACCGAAGGGTCGGCGCTCAGCTGGGGGTG
>Ga0194116_10004544_pt1 | contig 15844 bp, 17 predicted proteins | sample TA2MahsurfametaG_4_FD_148617 | JGI IMG/M metagenome (GOLD analysis project Ga0194116, IMG submission 148617) | Freshwater microbial communities from Lake Tanganyika, Tanzania - TA2015008 Mahale S9 surface | ecosystem: Environmental > Aquatic > Freshwater > Lake | place: Tanzania: Lake...
TTAAATTGAGTATCAAATCTAAGATATATTAGGCAGATATAGAAAATTTAAGATGGTTGACTATCAATTATCTAAATTCCCCTGACAACTCAGGTCAATAATTTGCAAGAGAGTTTCAAATTGAGGTTATTTGTCAGAAAAAGAATATATGTTAAATCAACATAAAATTTTGAGGGTATTACAATTGATCACCTACCTTCAATCGAAACCGCACAAATCTATTGATCAACTTTCTCAATTTCTTACCACAACCGAAAGAACGGTGTATCGCTATTTAGACCTACTTCGCGAATGTGGGTTCGACCTTCATAAGGACTCAAGTCAACGATATTACATCGAAAAAGGAGATGGTGAAGGTATTCAATTCACAAATGAAGAAGCCCTATTTCTCAAACAACTTGTTCTTACAATGGGCGGTAAATCAAAACTTAAAGATTCTGTACTAAGTAAAATATACACAGGTTCAGAACTTTCGATGGTAACTTCCCACCTCATCAATGCCAAAAACGGAAAAATTGTTGAGCGGTTAACCAGGGCAATGATTAATAAAGAACAAGTTCAACTCAAGAAATACCAATCAATCAACACCGAAACGATTTCAGACCGAGTTGTAGAACCTTTTGGCTTCACCGAGAACTACCAAACTGTGATGGCCTACGAACCATCATCAGAAAAGAACAAAACGTATAACATTGACCGAATTGGCTCAGTGGAATACCTGAACCAAAAATTCCAACATGAAACCAAACACGAACAACAGGTAATGGACGTCTTTGGCTTTGCTTACAACGGGCAGAAATACCCTGTCAAGTTAGAAATGAGCATGAAAGAATATTTGCTACTCAAAGCGCAGTACCCGTTGATTGCACCATTTGTGAAATATGAGACAGGGAAAGATAAATATGTGTTGGAGGTTGATGTGAATGATTTGAGGCCTTTGGAAGGGTTTCAAATTCATTAAAATTAGATTGATTAACTTTGGATAAATACATTTCATATGTCAGAAGAACAAAAAAAACAACTTGAACAACAACTTTGGAATATCGCCAATACCCTCCGTGGCAAAATGGATGCGGACGAATTTCGTGATTACATTCTTGGGTTCATTTTCTACAAATACTTATCTGACAAACAACTTCAATACGCAAACATTCAATTAGAAGGTGAAGATGTAAATGATTTTTTAAATCTCACAAACGAAGAAGACATAGAGGCAATTCGTGAACTATCTCTCGAAAGTTTAGGGTATTTTCTACATCCAAGTGAATTGTTTGGTTCAATCGCAAATAAAGGAAACGGAACAAAAGAAGGTTCTAATTTCATTCTCGACGACTTGAATAGAATCCTTAATAGTATCGAACAGAGTACGATGGGGACTGAAAGCGAGGATGACTTCAATAAATTGTTCGAGGATTTGGATTTGAACTCAACCAAATTGGGGAGAACTCCCGAAGCAAGAAATGAATTGATTTCAAAAGTTTTACTTCATTTAGATAAAATTGATTTTGGATTAGAGGATATTGAAGCAGATGTTCTTGGCGATGCCTATGAGTATTTGATTTCTCAATTTGCGTCAGGAGCTGGAAAAAAAGCAGGTGAATTTTACACCCCTCAACAAGTCTCTAAGATCCTTGCAAAATTGGTTTCAACTGGTAAGTCCAAACTAAAATCAGTTTATGATCCAACATGTGGTTCAGGATCTCTCTTGTTACGTGTGGCAAGAGAAGTAGAAGTTAGTGAGTTTTACGGTCAAGAAATGAACCGAACCACCTATAACTTGGCGCGAATGAATATGATCCTTCACGGGGTACATTACCGTCAGTTTGATATTCAACAAGAAGATACTTTAGAGGAGCCCAAACATCTAGATAAAAGATTTGAGGCAGTTGTTGCTAACCCTCCATTTTCAGCTCAATGGAAAGGAGATAAAAATCCATTATTCCAGTCAGATGAACGATTCAGTCAATTCGGTAAACTAGCACCTGGTAGTAAAGCGGATTTTGCCTTTGTTCAACATATGATACACCAATTAGCGGATAATGGAACTTTAGCTTGTGTTCTTCCCCACGGCGTATTGTTCAGAGGAGCAGCTGAAGGAATGATAAGGAAGTATTTAATTAACGATCTCAACTACATTGACGCCATTATTGGATTACCTGCTAATATCTTTTACGGAACTTCAATACCTACTTGTATTTTGGTGGTAAAGAAATGTAGGACTGATGATGACAACATCTTATTCATTGATGCAAGCCAACATTTTGAAAAACAAGGAAACCAAAATGTTTTGACAGATGCGCATGTGGAGAAAATCATTGAAACATACCGATTACGAAAAGAGGAAGCGAAATACAGTCATTTGGCAAGTTTGGAGCAAGTAGCAGAAAACGATTACAACCTAAACATTCCTCGATATGTAGATACTTTTGATGAAGAAGAACAAATTGATATCAACGAAGTATCAAAAGAACTCAAAAGGTTGGGAGAGGAAATGAAACAAACCGATACGAACTTGGCAGCGTTTTGTAAGGAGTTAAACATTGAAATGCCTTTCTGATATGGAAAAACTACAGCCAAAATTGAGATTTCCAAAATTTGAAGAAAATTGGAGATTGGATAAAATTGAGAATTTATTTGAATTTAAAAATGGTATAAATAAAGAAAAAGAATATTTTGGAAGAGGCCTGCCGATAATAAACTTTATGGATGTATACAAAAATTCTATTATATCTGGTTCAAATATTTCGGGTCTCGTAGATCTTGATAAATCCGAGTTAGAAAGATTCAAAGTGAAAAAAGGAGATGTTTTCTTCACAAGAACATCAGAAACTATTTGGGATATTGGAATGGCATCGACACTCACAGAGGATATTGAAAATTGTGTTTTTAGTGGGTTTGTATTACGGGCAAGACCAATCAAAACAGTTTTTAACCCTTGTTTTACAGGATATTTGTTCAGAACAAATTCTATTAGAAAAGAAATTACAACAAAAAGTTCAATGACCACAAGAGCATTAACAAGTGGTTCCCTTCTCAATCAAGTTGAATTTTGTTGGCCCGAAAACATAAACGAACAAACCAAAATAGCCTCTTTTCTTTCAACCGTAGATCAAAAAATCTCTGATTTAAAAAAACAACTCACCTTATTGGAACGCTACAAGAAAGGGGTAATGCAAAAGATTTTCTCCCAAGAACTTCGGTTCAAAGACGAAAATGGAAATGAATTTCCGGATTGGGAAGAAAAGAAAATAAAGGAAATAATGGATGAACGAAATTCACAAGCTCCCAAGAGTGTGAATTATCCATTAATGGCATTTATCGCAAAGAAAGGTGTTACTCCAAAAGGCGATAGATATAATAGGGAATTTTTGGTTAATGATCAGGAAAACAAAAAGTACAAAAAAACAGAATACGGTGATTTTATTTATAGCTCGAATAATTTAGAAACAGGTTCAATTGGATTAAATAAATACGGTTCTGCAACTATTTCACCTGTTTACAGTATTTTCAAAATTAATGAATTAGCAGATTTTAGGTTTCTTTCTGATTATCTCAGTCGTAAAGAGTTTATTTACAAAATGACCACTTACAGACAAGGTGTTGTATATGGTCAATGGAGAATTCACGAAAGTGATTTTTTACAAATCAAAGAATATATGCCATCTGTTAGTGAACAAAAAAAAATAGCATCATTTCTATCTGCCATTGATGAAAAAATTGACAAAAACGAAGATCAAATCCGTAAGATGGAGTTATGGAAAAAAGGGTTGTTGCAACAGATGTTTGTATAATGGAGAAAGAAAAATTCATATCAAATGAAATTTGGATGCTGACCTTTTCAGCGGCATTTCAGCGAGCTTACATCTATTCAGGTGGAACTGAAGAACAGAAAAAGGAGTTTAAGAATCATTTGCGATTATTTATAGATAATGAGGTGTTACCAAAATACAATGGGGTGATTAATGACGAAGAGCACTTAAAATCTATACATTCAATAATTGATGCCAGTAAAAAGTTTAACGGTATTCTTACAAATGGGTCTATCAATTTTGGCATAAGTCAAAAAATATTGAACTTATATCTAAAATATAGATGGTGTTTAAACCACATACCCACTCCACCTCATTTCCCTGTTGATCGTCGCATTCAAGAAAATATAAAATATGATCAACTTTTTTCTTGGACTCAGTTAACTGATTCTAAAAAATATATGGAATTTATAAACCATGTAAGGGAAATAGCAAAAAAGGCCGGAACCTATCATTCAATTGCAGAGTTTGAGTTAATTCATTTCGAACGTCGGCTAAATAACTAAGAAAATTTAGGATCAGATATGACCAAACAACCCGAACAACTTCTTGAAAATAATCTGGTTTCTCAACTATGTGATTTGGGTTATCAGTATGTTGAAATCAAGGATGAGGCGGATTTACTTACGAATTTTCAAGAGCAACTTGAGAAACACAACAAAACCAAATTTACCCATAACGAGTTCTTTCAAATCCTAAATCAACTTGGGAAGGGGAATATCTTTGAAAAGGCAAAAACATTAAGGGAGAAAATCCCTGTAACTGATACAGAAGGTCAAGTTAGACATATAGAGTTAATCAATAAAACTCACTGGTGTCAAAACCTATTCCAGGTCACTCAACAAGTGACAATGGAAGGGCAATACAAGAATCGCTATGATGTCACCATATTAATTAATGGTTTGCCACTTGTTCAGATTGAATTAAAAAGACGAGGATTAGAACTAAAGGAGGCATTTAATCAAACAAACCGCTACGAACGACATTCCTATGGAGCAGGCACAGGTTTGTTTCAGTTCATTCAAATCTTTGTAATAAGCAATGGTGTTAATACAAAGTACTACTGTAATAACCCCATTAAAATGCGGTCTTTCAAACAGACCTTTTATTGGAGTGATAAAAACAACCAACTAATAACCCAATTAAAAGAATTCACAGATAACTTTTTGGAGCCCTGCCACTTGGCAAAAATGGTTGCAAAATATACTGTATTGAATGAGACCCAACAAATGTTGATGATTCTCAGACCTTATCAGTTCTATGCTGTTGAAGCAATTGTTGATAGGATAAAATCAACAACTAAAAATGGTTATATCTGGCATACAACTGGCAGTGGAAAAACCTTAACCTCATTTAAGGCGGCCCAAATTATTACAGGTTTAGAAAATGGTCTTAAAGTAGTATTTGTGGTTGACAGAAAAGATTTGGATTACCAGACTACACGTGAATTTGATAGTTTTTCTAAGGGGTCAGTTGACGCTACAAATGATACTAAAAGTTTAGTTAAACAACTAACAGACGAAACCAAACTGATTGTCACCACCATTCAAAAACTCAACACGGCAATTAGTAAATCCCACTTTTCACAAACCGTTTCAAAAATTCAAGGTGAAAAGATCGTATTCATTTTTGATGAGTGCCATCGAAGTCAATTTGGTGAAACACATGCCCGAATAAAAGGATATTTCAGTAAAGCCCAAATGATAGGTTTTACGGGGACACCCATTTTTGCTGAAAATGCCACAAGCAATGAACTTGGTAAACGTACAACAAAAGACCTATTTGATGATTGTTTACATAAATACGTTATTACTGATGCTATTCGGGACGAAAATGTTTTAAAGTTCTCAGTTGAGTATATCTCTACCATCAAACAAAAGGATAAAATCATAGACATCAATGTGGAGGACATCGACCGTGAAGAAGTAATGAATGCTCCTGAAAGACTCGAAAAAATCACGGAGTATATTTTACAAAATCATCACATTAAAACTCAGTCCAATCACTTTACTTCAATATTTTGTGTGTCAAGTATTGATACGCTAATAAAATACTACGACCTCTTTAAACAAAAACAAGATCAATTAGACAAAAAACTTGTTGTTGCTACGATCTTCTCGTACCAAGCAAATGAAGTTGATAAAGAAGTTGGATCATATTATCTTGAAGACACGGATTTATTGACAGATGAAGAAAATACCGACTCACATTCAAGAGATAAGCTAGAGGAGTATATTTCTGACTACAACAAACAATTCGGATCAAACTACTCTACCAGGGACAGTAAATTATTCTACCAGTACTATAATGACATTGCGAAAAGGGTTAAGAATCGAGAAATAGATATTTTATTGGTAGTGAACATGTTTCTCACCGGTTTCGATAGCAAAACTTTGAACACGTTGTACGTGGATAAAAATCTAAAATACCATGGTTTAATTCAAGCCTTTTCAAGAACAAATCGAATTCTTGATGATCGCAAATCTCAAGGTAATATAGTTTGTTTTAGAAATCTCAAGAATCGAACGGATGAGGCGATCACCCTATTTTCAAATAAAGATGCCATTGAAGACATCATTCTTCAACCATATGGTTATTACGTATTTAAGTTTAATGCCATCGTACATGAATTGCAGAAAATTGCACCAACCGTTGACGATGTTACTCGTCTTCCAAGCGAAACCGAAGAATTTCAATTCGTAAGTACTTTCAGGGAATTGATTAGAGTTAAAAATGTATTGTCTAGTTTCACTGATTTTGATTTCACCGATCTAACATGGGAAGAGCAGGTGTTTGAGGACTACAAGAGCAAATACTTAGATATCCATGATAAGGTTAAGAAAAACAAATCTGTATCGCCAACGAGCATATTGAACGACATAGATTTTGAACTTGAGCTCATTCATAAAGATGAAATAAATGTCGCCTACATTCTTCAATTACTTGCCCGAATTAACCGAATTAAAGGAGATGACATTGAAAAGGAAAAGCAAATAAAATCTCTTGTAGATATTCTTTCTGGTGAATCAAGACTACGCAGTAAACGCAAACTAATTGAGTTGTTTATTCGTAAAAATCTACCTCAAATTCAAGATGCAGAGACCATCACAGATGAATTTCAAACTTTTTGGGAAGGGGAAAAACATAAGGCAATCATCGAATTAAGTGAAGAAGAGAAATTGGATGCAAAAGGTTTGGAAAAATTAATTGGTGATTATCTTTTCACAGAGAAACCACCATTAACCGATGATGTCTTGGGTGTTTTATCCTACCGTCCCGGTCTTAAGGAAAAGAAGATTGTCGCAAAAAGGATTACCGAAAAAATACTTGACTTTGTTGATACGTTTGTGTCAGGGATGGAATATGCTGCTTAAAATGTAAATGAATGAGAAAAAATGTTTTTGTCCTACGGGCGGATTTTGGAAGATACACTGATACTTTTGAAAAAGAGGGTTACATAGGTATTGGGTGGTTTAATGAAAATCCCACTGAATGGGACTTAGAGAGTAAAGATTTCCTTAAGGATAAATACAGGTTGGTTTACCCTGATGATGCAAATATGAGGATGAATCAAAACGTTGGTCAAATAAATAGATTTGTCAATGAAATGAAAATCGGTGATGTTGTTCTATCACCTTTTATGGATAACGATTTGTTAGTAGGGGTTGTCGAAAGCAATTTATTTTTTCAAGAGGATCGTACTTCTCCTTATCCATGGCGTAAAAAAGTAAAATGGTATAAGAACAAAATTGATCGTCATACATTATCTGTTCCTTTACAAAATACATTACGGTCATCATTAACATGTTTCAAAGTTTCATCTGCTGATGAAATACTAGTTGAAATGGATTTGCTCGACAAGTCTAAATTAATTTACACTGAGGAGGGTTCTATTACACCAATTACAAATTTTGAAATAATCCGTAAAAGGTTCCTAGAACTTGATGCAACCGAATTTGAATATTTGGTTGCCTATACTCTTAGGACTCTTGGATTTGAACCAACTCAAGAAATTGGAAAAGTTGGCGATGGAGGCATTGATTTCGAAGGAATATTAGATGTTTCAGGTATTGCTAGTATTAATCTTCAAGTACAAGTTAAAAGATATGACAAAGGTGTTATTGGTGAAAAGGAGATTAGAAATTTCAGAGGTGCTTTGAAAAAAGACTTTCAAGGTTGTTTTATAACACTTTCATCATTTAATAAAAAGGCAATAGAAAGTGCCACTGATAAAGAGAGAGAACAAATTCAGTTAATTGACGGCAATAGATTTACAGAGATCTTTATTGAACAATACGAAAAAATTATTGATGCCATGTTCAATGATGACATGGATGATCTTGCAGGAAAGTTGAAGTTTAAGAAGTCTTTATTACCTGTTTAACCGATGAAATTCGGATTCCGCATACCATCCATTAAAAAGAGAATTGCCGCAAGAACATCGGTAAAACGAGTAATTCGTCATAATCTTGGTCTAAAAGCACCTCGTGGATTAGGCTGGTTCACAAATCCTAAAAAGGCTCTTTACAATAAGGTTTACAACAAAACTTCTCGGGGTTGTATGTTTCAAATCGTACTCTTTATTTCGATTGGTGTCTCACTCATTACAATTCAAAGTTGCGACATTAGAAAATCAGAATCAGCAGGAGGTACTTATGTTAAACCTTCAGTGAACTACAAAGGTCAGGTTCGAAAAGGATATGTTCGAAGAAAAGTTAGTTTGAAGAAAAACGCAATCAAGTCACAAAATAGATCACGGTATTATTATCATACAAGGGGGAAATATCGGAGTTAGCTGCAATTTGACACAAATAAATACCATTTCAATTAATATGAAACATAAAATCACCCTAAATAATAACAGCCCTAGTGAATATTTTGAATCAAACTCAGAATTCAAATCGGTTCTAATAAAAAAGATTAAATATTCAAACTCAAAAGATGTTTCGACACTGCTTTGTAATTGGCTTTATGGACCTTTTGGAGGAATTTTTTCAATTCCAATTTCCGAGGCATATGCTAATCAACAAGACAAATTTGAAATTATTATAATGTCTAAGGCGTTTGATGAACCATTTAAAGGTTCATTTAATAGACTAGATATTAAGTTAGAAAAGGAATTTGAAAATGACTCATCAGAATTGTCATTTGAAATAGAATTATTATAAATTTAAGCAACTTACGGCTAACAGCATGCAAGCACCATCCCAAATCGTTCCTATCGGGACATCGCCTGCACGCAAACCGATACTGAAGATAGATATAGGATAATTTCACCCTCCTCTTCATCCTTAACCGGAATCAACCTACCCTCTCCTAATACATACCATCCGTCATGTAATTCCAACAAACGAGGCGGTCCTGATGTGTCTATTTCTATCCCATCTGAAAACCTGAGTATTCCCATTTAATTAGCTTTACAGTCGACCGTCATCAGCATAACTGAAATAGTCAAATTGTGGTGAAACAATAACGTGATCTAAAAGTGTGATATCTAAAATCTTTCCAGCCTCATTGATTTTTCTGGTCAGGTCATCGTCTTGAGTAGATGGAACCATATTACCTGAAGGATGATTATGAGATATAATGATGTTGGTGGCCAAAGATTTGAGTGCAACAGAAAAAATGATTCTTGTGTCAACTATCGTAGATGTTAACCCGCCTGAACTCAATTTGAAGTATCCGATGAGTTGATTGGCGAAACTGAACATTAAAACGATGACTTCCTCTTGAAAGCCAATCCTGTCCTTGTCGTAAATCTCCTTTAGTATTTCAACTACGTCCGATGAGCATTTAATTTTGCCCTTTCCTAAATTGACCGGTTTGTGTTCGTATTGAACCTTGATTTCGTTTAAAAACGTGTCTTTAATTTGAGTCTGTTTTGGCTAAGGAACAGCAAAATATGCAAAATGCCTAATAGATCTTTGAAATAATAATTTGTAACTAATCTATCCTTAAAAGTTAAAATTGAGCACAGCATTAAACATAAAATCAGATGGAAAAACTCAATGAAATTGAATTCAATAAATTCAAAAGACAATTCAGACTACAGTTAGGATTGCTTTTTTTGATTTGTATAATCGTCTCTCTCCCGATTGAACTTTTTACAACAATCATTAATTCTGATTATCATATAACAGAACCTATCGTGGGAGGAATTTTGTCCATACTTCTGATATTCCTAATTTTTCTTTTCAGATCAGCGTCTACGCATCATCATAAATCACAAAGAATTTTACATTTCATTTCTTCCTCTACTTTATTGTTGTTCAGCATTTTTGTGTTGTCAACTAAAGGGCATATTGTAAAAGCAGAAATTGCCTTTGTGTTTGTAATATTTCTCCCCATTGAGTTGTACGTTCTGATTTCAACTTGGGCCAAAACATCTTCAGATTATTATAAAGTTTCAAGACCAGGAATCAGTCCAAAGCAATTATATCTTCTTTTGGTACTGAGTATTATACTTGGTTGCTTAGTGGTTTATCCTCTTTCATTTACACTTTTAGGTCTTCTAATTGTCTTAGGTTTGTCTATTCCTATTTTCTTCTTTTCATTAATTGTTAGAGAGTTTCTCATCTAATTTATATATTTACTTCAAAGAAGCCCAAGAAGAAATCCAATCAAGTTCATCAATTAATTGTAGGCAAGCAACGAGAGAACCAGGTTGCTCAAGGATTTTTTGACGGTCGCTTTGTAGAACGGTCAGAGGAGTCTAAGAAGGTTTATAAGAGAAGTGTAAAACATAAAAAAGATGAGAAGGATGATACAATTTAAATTCCTTCAATAAAAATCAATTTTTGACTCAAATTAACTCTGTACTTCCCTTTTTCATTTACAATCAAGTAAGGAGTTGCCAATTTATCACCTAAAAGTTCTTTTATCTTCTTATTGATTTTGCTCACCTTTTGAGTAAATAATGATGTATTCATTGGATTTATCCACTCCTTTACTATTGGACGATATGGATTATCAAAAACAGGCTCGTGTTTGATCAACAGATAATTATTCAGTATTTCATCCTCGTAATCTGCTAAACACTTAGTTCTCAATCCACCTAATCGAATAATGGTTAGGTAAATTGCAGTTTGAGCCGAGTCAAATTTTATTTCAAGATTATTCATTTCTGGAAAGACAAACTTCGGGTTATCTAATCGCAGATTTATTCTAACTGGACTAATCATTCCCAGTAACTCATTTCGTTCCCTGTACATCAACCCTTTTCGGATGTTCTCCATCGTATTAAAGATGTTTCCAAGAAATACGGGATTCACCCCTCTATCACTTATTCTCTTCAAACACTCATTACACACATCACCTGTGCGCATTTTTAAGATGATATCTTCTTTCTCGTCGCAGAAGTCCATGACACACCCACGTGCGCGTAAGTGTGCGTTCTTTAACAGTTCTTCTTGCGTGTCATACATTAAGGATCTGAGAATCCATGCGACAACTTCGTAAGAAATCGGAAAATGTTTGTTTACCTCAGCACTGAAATACTGGTTCCAATCTGAGGTTTGGATAAAGTAATTTCTAACTGACTTATCTGTCCATCCAAAAAAATCTTCAGTATTCTTATACTCAGTTAAGAGGAAAACATAATCATCCTCAGAGAATTTATTCTTTTTTCTATGAGCCTGACAAATCTCAAAAAACTCATCCCAGTGTTTTACATCAGAATCATCTTTGTATTCAATGACTTCTTTTGGATGGCCTTTAAACTTGATTGATTTAGAGTGAGTCGTCAGAAGGCCGATGACCTCTTTAAAATCATTAAGGTCGTATTCAGGTGATCGTAGGAGGTGAATAATCATTAGGTATTTTCTTTAAAAATAGCAATTACCATTTTTATCGGCAAGGTTGCCAATTAATATAGAATGTAAAAAGTGTATTTACCTTTGTAGGGTAGTTCAACGGAACAAATACCAATTGAATTTGAAAGAAGATTTGAAAAACCCGACAAGGTTGCCAACTTCTCAAAAATGAAAAAAGTGTATTTACCTTTGTAGAGTGATTCGGTTAAAGAACACAACTACTTCTAAAAAATGGAGATTTCTCTCCCGGTGAGGACAACACCATAATCCACCCAAGTGAAGTAACCACTTCAAAAAAACTTACGAGGAAACCGTTACAACCCGTGCGATAACCACGAAACTTCTTCAGGTATCTGAAAAGGTTTAAACTCGTCCTCCCAGTCGTGAAAAGGGGTTTTTAAATATCATTTTTTAAACCTTTTTAAGATGTCAACTCTTAACAACAACCAAGTAGTAGCGGTCAAACCTCAAGACCTCGTATTGAATCAAACGATTTTAGACCTCTACTCCACACCAGAGAACTATAATGACATTAAATCCAATATTGAACAATTTGGAGTAATTCAACCAATCTTGGTTAACCGTTCAAACTTGGTTGTAGTATCTGGAAACCTTCGTCTTCAAATTGCTCGTGATTTGGGTTTCGAAGTTGTTCCCGTTATCTTTTGTGAACTATCCGAAGATGAACTCAACATTGTTGCTTTGTCTACCAACAAACAACGTAAAAAGTCCAAATTAGATATTCTAAATGAGTTGGACTTCATTGAAAAATACTTCAATGTTGGTCAGGGTACCAGAACTGACTTGAACCCTCAACTGAAAGAAGAGGCTGAACGTAAGAAAAGTGCTTTGTCTGTAATCTCTAAATACGATCAAGAAAAAGTTAAAAAAGCTCAAAGATTATCTTCTGAACTATTTGGTGAAAGTGCGAATGATGTTCTTAAGACTGAGTTGGCTAAAGTAGACAAAGGTCAAGGTTCTTTAAACGCTCTTGTCAAAAGACTAGAGAAACAAGCAAATGACCAAGTCAACAAACAAGTAGTACCTGACACTTACGAGTTAAACTTGGGTGATGTAAGAGTCTTCAATCACACTTGTGAAGACATGTTTGAACTCGCTGACAAAACAGTTGCCTCAATCGTAACTTCTCCTCCTTACTTTGCCATGAGAAACTATGGTAATGGTGATGCTGAGTTGGGTCTTGAAAAAGACCGTGAGGACTACATCCAAAACCTCATCAACATCTTCAAAGAGTGTCACCGTGTACTCAAAGACGATGGTTCTTTGATGGTAAATATCAACGAAAAGGTTGAAGGAGGATTTTACCAAGGTGTTGTTTACCAATTTGTTGGTGAAATGCTCAAGAATGGTTGGTCTTTGAATGATGAAATCATCTGGTTGAAAAACAACCCAGTTTACACAGGTGGAAACCGAACTGTCCGTTCTCACGAGTACATCTTCCACTTCGTAAAGAAAGGTTGTACGACCTTCTACTACGATACTGAACTAGCTAAAAAGGTATCTGACCCTAACGGTTTCTGTGTCTATGGAAAAGACAACAAACCTAAGTTTTTCTCAGGAATGGATTTCCGAGGAAATACCCTCAGAACCAACGTAGCCAACACAGGTGAATTGAGAAAACAATGCAAAGAGGAAGGTTTCCACCTCACCCACTCTGCAACCTTCCCACTCGAGGTTCCAACCTTGTTGGTTCTCCTCACCTCAAAACCAGGTGACCTGGTAGTTGACCCTTTCAACGGCACGGGAAGTGTTGGTGAAGTATGTCGCTACTCTGGACGCAACTACGTCGGTTACGAACTAAACCCGCAGTTTGTAATGGCAACTGAGGTTCGAATAAATACTATGACACAGAACAACATAATTCAAATGAATAACCAAAATCAAATTCGAATGGTTGCATAATTCAAAAAACATTAACATTTAAAATAACTATTATGAAAAGAACATTGAAAGAAGAAATGAAAATGGTTAAAAGTCAACTTTCTGAATCAGAAAAATCAGATTTTCAACTCGCTCTAAATCAAACCCATGAATTATGGGATGATTACCTAAGTGAAGAAGATTGTGCCGACGAATTGTTAGGCTCATTCGACTTCCAATTCTAATAAAAAGGATATACCTCAGTCCTTGAAGTTGAGGAAATAAAATAAAAAATACCTGTTGATAATGAAAACAATTAAAGTATCAAGTATTGAGTTCGTTGGGGTTAATTCTCTCCGATTCAATCAAAGGGTTCGAGTTGGTCAATTCACTGAAAGTGAATACCAAGTACAAAAAGAAATGGTTAGAGAAACAGGTATGGTTAAACCACTCTTGGTTGAACGTATCTCCAACAAGGTCTTGAGTGGCAATCTCCTCCTCCTCATCGCAATGGAACTGGGAATTACACACGTCCCAGTGGTCTTTACAGATCTCAAATCCAAACAGAATCGGGTTCTACGTCCTGTAGCTTAAAGATTCTATAGGTCACTCAAGACCAAAACCAACCCATTTTGAATTGGGGGGGCTTCCCATCTTCAAGTCCTTTCTCAACTCTAATTAGAGATTTTCTAATTCGTAAGTTCAAACTGGTCTCCCACTTGACCAGGAGTAGATTTTCGTGAATAAACTAAAGAAGTAAGTGGAATAAAATTTTAAAACCATGCCAAACTGGTGTTATAACAGACTGATTGTAAAAAGCAACGACGATAAATCCTCCTTTCGCAGATTTATGGATGAAGGAAGAAAAAAAGAAATGATTGAAGGAGAACAGATAATGGTTTGGAGAATTTCAAATTATTTTCCTACACCTGAAAAGTTATTACAGGAAAACCTTTCAGAAATTGACAAACAAGAATTAAAAACCATGTATGGTTTTGATGATTGGTATGAATGGAGGTTATTCAATTGGGGCACCAAATGGGACTGTGATGATTATGGTTTTGAATCCTCTACCGATGAAAAGTCATATTATATTCTTGATTTTGATTCCGCATGGAGTCCACCTATTGAATTTTTGATTAACGTTTCAATAATCTATCCTACCCTATCTTTCCAATTGGAATACATTGAACCAGGAAATCAATTCGCCGGAACAACTTACATCAACAATGGAATATTTTTAGACTTATGTGGTGAACCGGTTCAGAAAAACGAAAATGGTGAAATCATTGATGTTACCTACGATGAAGAAAACGAACAATATGTTCTTTCAAATGGAGAAGTCTTCAACGAGGATGATTGGTACGATCAGGATATCTCGATTAAAAAAAACCCATTTGAAGACTTTAACTATTAATTAAAAACCTATAACCATGAAACTCAATAAAAATATAAAAGTATTTTGCCTTCGGATTAAAGACTACAGTCTTTCAATCAAACTTCTTAACTCCAATGAAAGATTATCTAAAATTATTGAACGATTGAAAAAATCCAGTAATAGATACGTAAAACTCGATTATTTGTTGAATTTAAATTATTCAAAAAAATCTTTCTCGGGTGTTATTGGTAGTCAGGTAGTACATATCAACTTATTTGTAAACGATGAATTCAAAATATCTATTCTTGAAATTGTTGGGGACACAACTTTCACACTTGAGGAAATAAAAAATTCTACTTTGTTTATCGAAGAATTGGAATTATTATCCGTGATTGGAATTCATGACAATATCTTTCATAGATCTTTAAAGAGAATTATTTCTTCCCAGGTACATTTAAATTAAAAAATTTGAAGATAACCAAATCAACAATTAAAGGTTTTCCAATACGTGTATCCAAAACGATTTCATACTTAACCTAAAGTAGATTTTGTGAATAAAAATTCTGTACAAAGCGAGCAACAAGAAATAGTATAAAAATTTAAAAAAGAGGAAATGGGGAAAATAAAAAACTTGGAAATTGAATTTATGGTAGGAAACTATGGTTTATTATTCTATACTCCAGTAGATTCAAAAAATAATTTCACTCAACGTGTTCAGATTTATAGTCGAATAACTGATGAGTTAGTTTATGAAGAAAAAATAACCAAACACAAAGATGTTAGTCGATTAATTTATTTAATATCTAAAATGCATAACCTAGAATGTCAAAATGGAATTCATATTAAGGATTCTAGTGAATTATTCTCTGTTGATGAGTTGGTTGCGTGAGTACCCCTACCCAAATCAATAGATTCCGGTGAGACACCCACGCTCCAATCTTGTTAGATTGAGAGGTTAATTGGCC
>Ga0194116_10004547_pt1 | contig 15842 bp, 14 predicted proteins | sample TA2MahsurfametaG_4_FD_148617 | JGI IMG/M metagenome (GOLD analysis project Ga0194116, IMG submission 148617) | Freshwater microbial communities from Lake Tanganyika, Tanzania - TA2015008 Mahale S9 surface | ecosystem: Environmental > Aquatic > Freshwater > Lake | place: Tanzania: Lake...
CAATCCCCTTTTTAATAAGAAATTCATAATACTAAAATAAAAGAATTTTTTGTTGTTCTTTTTCTATATATAAAAAATTAATTAATTAAATATAAAAAATTTTTAAATTTATTTATTTTATCTTTAAAAATGAATATTTCAAGAAGGCTAATAAAAATCAAAAATCCATTTATTAATTTTAATAAATACAGCAAATTTAGTTATAAAAAAAGACTCGGATTTAATCATATTGATTTACAAAAAAGAGTTAAAATTGACAAAGATTTTGAAGAACTAACTGAAACACTTGATTGGATGGATGAAGGTTCTGAAATTCAAAGTCATTTTTATCATGAATTCTTATTTAGTGTTCTTGGTATGAAACTATCCTGAACAATTTAAATTTAATAAATTTCATTTCAAATATTATTTTGCTTTTTATTAGCAATATTATACGAAATTATAAACTTAATTTATAGCTCCCGGAATGAAATATGAGAAAGAAATTGAAAAGAGATTAATTGCAGAGGAGACTAAATCAAATTTTAAGAATTTAAAACAAGACGTGGAAAATACAAAACAACTACTTAGAGATTTTATTAAAAAAATGAAGAAAGATATTTTAGAAGAAGCTAAGATTAAACCAGAAATTTTGAAATATGATCCTGTTTTATTTGAAAATTTAAAAAACAATTATATAGAAATGGAAAATTTTGTGAAAACCAATGAAATTAAAATTATTGATGATAAATATTTCAATATTCCCGAATTAAATCAAATATTTTTAAGTCTTAACGAAAATGCAGATTTATCTATTAGTGAGTCTTATTTTTTAAAAGCTTGGAATGAAGATAAATTGAGATATATGATTCATATGAATTTGGTTGATCAGTTTGATAAAATTTATGAGGAGGATATTGATGAAATGTTGGATATTAACGAAGTTCATATTGGTGAAAGGACTAAAAAATTTATTAGTGATTATATAAAGATTGTTAAAACAGATCATTTTAGAGAATATTCAACAAGCTATGCAAAAACCATGGATAATTATAGGGTTGATGTTGGTTTAGTTATTAGCAGGAGACCAATATTTTTAGGGTAAATATAATAAAATAAAAAGTATTTTAATATTTTTTTATTTTCTTCGTTTTAGTAATAATTATAATAATTCTAAGTGTGAATGCTGAAGATATGGAATTCGGTAAATATAGAAGAAAAATTATGAGAAAATATCACTTAGATCAAACAAAGCACATTGAAGATTTAGAAGTTTTGAATGATGTTCAAAGTCCATTTTGGGATGCTTGTTCTGGACAATTTAAAATTTCCGCAGATAATAAACCAAATATAAGAAAATGGAATACTTTAGAGAAAAAATATGATTTTTATTGCTCAAACTCCAAACACTTTACCCTTACAGATCCTAATGTAACAGATCCTAAATCTATTCAATATGAAAGTAAATTAATTCGAATAAAAAAATTTTAAAAATATGAAAATAACATTAAAAATAGGCTTGAATAACATTTACTTTTTATGCAGGAATAAATTCACAAAAGAATATGAATTTCCATCTATGACTCTTTATCATGGAGATAATTTTGGATTATCTAGATATAAAGCATTTGTAGAATTAACAAAAGAAAGATTTAAAGTATTTTTCGAAGATGAGCATCCTATTTTTCACATTACAAGAAGATTCCATGATTATGAACTAGAAGATCCAAAAAATAAAGGTTTAAATGGTGTTAGGATTTTCTATTATCCAGCTTATCATTTCAGAGGAACCCCTCAAGTTTATATTAATAATAGGCATCCATATGATGACTTTATTTTTACAACTAAGATGAATTTAAATAAAGTTGCAACTGAGAATTATTATCATGCAGTAGTACATGCACTTGATGAATTCTAAAATAAATACAATTTTAAATTTTGAATAATTGATTTTATTTAAAATATAATCCCATTAAAAAATTTATATAATATATCAAAATCAAAAAGTTTTTTCTCGAAGTATGATATTATTATATTTTGTTTATAAAAAATTTTTATCATTTTTATAAACTAAATAATAATAATAACATTGTGGAAATTATTATTATTAATTTTCATAAATTTTTAATAATTTTTTTACTAAAATCAAGTTTTTTTAAAGATACTAGATAGAATTTAAAAATTTTTTCCTTTTAGAGATGTAAATCATCAAATTAAACAATCTAAAATTTTAGAGCATTTTTATTTAATAACTATTATTAATAATTGATTAATTTTAAATAGAAAATATTTAATTTTGAAAATTTAAATAAAAATGTATGTTTGACCATAAGTAACGGGAGATTTCTAATTTTTAGCAACACGATCTTTCTTTTACAATCTTTTTTACTTGATTATTTTTTTCTAGGATAGAAATTACTTTTCCATCATTTATTTCGAATTTATCTTCATCTGTTTCTTTGTAATTTTTAACCATAATTTCAAAAATATCTAAATTTTATTATTCTTAAAATTTATTTGATTATGAAATATGTAGATATAAATTTTAATAAGAATTTATTAATACATTCTCCAAGTGAAGAAAAAGCATGTTCTATATTATTTGTGTTTAATGCTGAAGTTTCTATATAAACAATATCTATTTTAATTTTTATTTGAATAAAAGAAATTAAAAGGAAATTTAGAATTCTAAGAAAAATTAAAATTGAGAAATAAATTCTAAAAGAAAAATAAAATTTATACTATACTTCTCAGCAAATGACATTGCCTCTTCAAATGAAACTTCTCGTTCTTCCAAATCACTTTTATTCCCTACCAAAATAATGCATGTATCTTTTTCTCCATTTTGCTTTATATCAGTATACCATCTTAAAACATTTTTGAAAGTTTCCTTTCTAGTTAAATCAAAAACAATTAATGCACCCTTTGAACCCTTATAATATGCTACTGTAATTGCTTTATATCTTTCTTGTCCTGCTGTATCCCATATTTGTAATTTTACAGTATGATTTTGTATTTCTAACAATTTAGTTCCAAATTCTACTCCTATTGTTGATTTATTATCTTCATTAAAAATGTTTTTTGTAAATCGATTTAAAATGTTGGTTTTTCCTACTCCTGAATCTCCAACTATAATTAATTTCATGCATATATCAAAATCCATTTGAGAACTCATTTTTATTTTCTTAAAATTTAAACAAATTGCTTATTACAAAATTTACAGAACATTTTAGTTGACAAATAAATCAAAAATAAATTTATTTTTAAATCTGCTGCTTTATGAAGAAACCAGTTTTCAATTAAGAAAAACAAATAAAAAAGTTTAATGAAAAATATAAGATATTCAATCATTAACTAATATTAATGTTTTATCTTTTTTTGCATTTTATTTTTCAAAATTTTAATGAAAAATTAATTTTTAGAGATAAATTAATTTATACTAAACAAATTCTCATAGTGCTATATTATAATTAAAAATAAAAAAACATATAATTAATTTATTTTAAATTTGTTTTGTATTTTTTAATTAAAATTATCAAATTTTCGATAACAAAAAGACCTCAGAATAAACAAGTTTATTAATTTAATTATAAAAATTAATTAAGAAAAAATGATAAAGAAAAATCAGTTGAATTTTGATAAAATAAAAAAGTTTTATGAAGAAAATTATCATTATTTTTTAAAAAACATTCTTGTGCAAACTTATAAAATAAAAACCCAATACGATTTAAAAAATATAAAAATTCTCAATAATGATTCTTTACATGTATCCTTGAACACATCAATTAAAGATATATTTAATTATCAATCTAAAAAAATTTCTTTAGACTTTCTTTTAAAATGTTCAAATGAAAAAAAGTATCCTTCTTCAAATTTCTTGGATGAGAAGAAATATAAAAAAATTCAGGAAGAAGTAGCGAAAGACATAATTAAACTTAATAATTCTTCCGAAGAAAATCCAAATATATTATTTAGAATAGAGAACCCTTATGAAGAAAAAATGGAAGTAAAAATTTGTAAAAATCCAAAAAATGACAAAGAGACATTTTTACAACTTTGGACAACTTCAGTTTTAATAAACTCAATTAAATTGGAGGAGAAAGGAATCAAATCTGTCTATTTTGATGATGTATTTGGAAAACCCAAATTTTCTTCAGATGGCCAAAAACTTATTTTTTTAGTTGAGATAGATTCTTCAAAAAATTTTAAAAATTATTTTTCTATAAATGATAAAAAATATGACAAAGAAAATTTGGAAGAAAATTCTGATCTAGAAAATGATGAATTTTTAAAGAATATGAAAAAATTTGATTATAAACAAGAATTTGGAGAAGCTTTGGATGGAAAATCTTATCCAATAATTGCAATTTATGACATCATCAAAAATGATATAGGATTAATCGATTTGGATGTTATAAACAAAAATTTAAAAAATGAAGATAAGAAAATAAGGTTATATCCAGCAACTCCTTTTTTCGATAATAACAACAGAGATATTATTTTTACTGGATATGATTTTGAAAATGATAATAAATTGGGTATAATTTTCTGTTTAAAACGTTCAAGCAAAATCTATCTTTTGAAAAAACCTAAAATAAATTGGAAAAATGATGAAAAAAAAAAGAAAAAATTTGATAAAAATTTTGAAGAAATAGATGAATCAAGTAATAATGAAAAATTTAAGTTTGATAACAAACTTTTCTTAATATCCAATGAAATAATTGAAAATGAAGATTATACTGAATTAAATAAAAATAATTTTAAAATAAATTATAATGAAACCAAATATAATTATACAAATATTTATCCTTCATTATCACCAGATGGAAATCGTTTAATTTTTTTATCGAATGAAAAAGCAACTGCACATATGAATGGACTTAGATTGAATATTATTGAATGGAGCGAAGAAAAGAAAAAATTTGAAGAATTCTTAAAAAAGGAAACAGAGAACCAAGAGAAAAATCTTCAAACTAATGAATTAAGCATTGTAAATCTCCCAAACTTTAAATTTCATGTTAAATTAATTATTGATAAAATTACATTTGATAATAATTATTTTTGCGGGATTTATTCATATGAAGAAGCAATTTCAAAATCTTTTTTTATATCAAATGATAAAATAATAATAAATACTAATCATGAAAATTCCAATAAATTTTATTTATATGATATATCTAAAAATTTATTAATTTTACCTTACCAAAATATAAATCTTTTTATTTTTGATTCGAAGAGAGTAAATAATTCTGAAAATAGATTATTTTTCTCTATTAATTCCTATGTGAATATATTACCGTTTGTTTGTATGTGGAAAATTAACGAAGAAAAATACGAGTCAATACTTGAAAATATTATAAAAGAAGAAGATAAAATTCAAGACAAACTCAATATTAATACTTCAAATTATCAAAATTATTTAGATAACAATAAATTAATTACAAATGATCATATTATATTCAATAAAATTATTAACTTAGAAACAGAAAATTATGATGTTACTAAAAAAAATTTGAGAGTTATTTATTTAAGTGATAATTTTACCAATGATATATTTCATATAAAGCAAATTGAAAATGATAATTTTGAGTATTTTTCAAAAAGAAACGGAGAAGAAGAAAACTTGTTTAATTTCGAAATCTTTAATAATTCTGATTTATATAAAGATTTTGCAGATGATAAAAATTGTAATTCTCATATTAGATCCAAAGAAGACTTTTTACTTCAAAATACTTTTAACCAATATATAAATTTTATAATTAAAAACACCAAAGTAGATGATTATAAATTAAATAATGTTTACGGGCATTTTATATACAGTGAATCCATTTATTTTAGACAAAATTCTGATGATATAAACAATTTTAAAAGACAATTGTTTATTTCATACATGGAGGTCCAAATGGAAATTTAACTAAGAAATTTTTGACTATACAATCAATATTTTTATCACATGGATATGGAGTTCTGATTATAAATTATCCAGGAAGCACTGGATATGGTCAGTCCTATCTTAAAAGCCTTAACGGTAATATAGGAAATCTAGATGTTGAAACATCCGGTGAATTCTTAAAAAATTTCATTATTGAGAACAAAGAAAAATATAATTTGGAAGAAAACAAAACAATTATCTATGGTGGCAGTCATGGGGGCTTTTTAGGGGCATGGCTTATATGCGACAATAGATATAAAAATCTATTCTCTTCTGCAGTTTTAAGAAATCCTGTGACTGATTTAAATTCAAATATGGCATGTACAGATATTCCCGATTGGGTTATTGGTCAAGCAACTGATTTAGATATAGATGATAATTATCCTCCAACAAAAGAAATTTATAATTTATTTTTTGATAAATCACCTGTATATAAAACAAGTAATGCAATTACACCAACATTGATAAAATTAGGAAAACAAGACAAAAGAGTTAGTCATTTCAATGGATTATATTTTTACCAAGCATTAAAAAAAAATAATTGCAAAACAAAATTACATATATATCCTGAAGATTCTCATCCTCTAGCTATTGATGAAACTGATATTGATTCTAATTTCACTGATTTAGTGTGGATGAAAAATAACTTAAATTAATTTGATTTAATTGACTATAATATTTATTTGATAAAATTTATAATGAATAAATATTATTTTAAAATAAATTTTTCCTCTCCATATTAGATTTATGAAAGCCATTAAGAATGTTTTTACGCTTATGTGTTTTTTATAAAGATAAATTTTAAGGAATTTTTAAATTAATATGATTTTTCAAGCATATTAATTTTAATATATTTTAATCCATAATTTTAGAACCTTCAAAATAAAGCTTAATTAATTTAATATTTTTATAAATTTTAATTGATGATATATATATAATAAATTTATTGAAACTTTCCAATTTAACAAAAATAAAAATTATTTTTTAATGATAAAAGAATTTTAAATTTAATTAGTTTATTTTATTTATTTTCATTGAAATTTATAATTGCCTTATGAAAAATAAAAATTCAGACTCTGTTGAAAATGAAATGAATATCATTAAAGAGAAAAGGAAAAGTAAAATAAACAAAAAAGATTCTCTATTTGATTTAAAAGGTAAAAATAAAAAAAACTGTAATGTTAGGACATAATCTTTTTAAAATAAGATTTTACCATTTCTAAATTATAAATATGAATATTTCTTATAGTTAATTTTACTTAATTAATAAATATCTAAATTAGTTTTGAATAAATTTTTTAGAAAAAAAAAGAAAAACTCTATTAGAAAATACTTTTAATCTACAGGAAACAAAAGAATTAACACAGGAAGAATTTTATGAAATTTTAAATAAAGACCCTTCTTCAAGGACTGATTATCAAAATAATATGCTTGCAAGTTATATGATTGAAAAAAATATACTTGATATCTTAAAAAGAGATAAAACTTCAGATCTTAATTTTAATCTATTAGCAATTCATTTGGCCCAAAATCTTAAAATAATGATTTTAAAAAAAGATGAAATTCTCTTTAGAATTGATGATATCGGAGATAATTTTTACATTATTTTAGAGGGAAATGTATGTGTTTTAAAGCCTAGTAAAAAAAAGGTTTTAATTATGAAAATGGAATTTTTGGAGATTTTAAGAGATTTACATAAAAAGAATGAGAAGTATTTAGTTAATCAGATTATAAAAAATAATTATGAGTTGGTTTGTTTTCAATCATACGAACAATTTTTAAAATATGAATTAATTCTAATAAAAATTAAAATTGCTAAAGAATTATTTAACCTCGATATTACAGAAAATAAAATAAATGCCAAAAAAGATTTTAATGGTAAAAATACCATTTTGGAAAATAATAAGCAGATTTCTTTAAAAGATTTAAATATATTCGATAATGAAACAATTAACAACACTTCAAAAAATAAAAATATATACAATTTGTGTAAATTTTTTCACGAAGAAATTTTAATATATGATACAAAAAATTCGGAAACAAATAGGTCCGATAATCAAAATAACCAAAACATCAATATAATTTCGAATAATTCTCCTAGAAAAAGGAAAAATTCACTTAATGAAAATCGAACTATTCTCAAAAAAGGAGAAGAAAAAGAAACAGAAAAATTGAAAAACAAAAATATTTTATCAACAAACTCTGAAGAAATTTCGAAATCATCTAATTTTCAAAAATTGGATTTTAGAAACCAAAATAATGAATTGAATAATTTGAATAATTTTCTATTTAAATTCAATGATTTTTATGATTCTGATGTTACTCTAAGGCATTTGGAGATTATAACATCTAATAGATTGATAGAGATTTTCAATTATTATAAAATATCTCCAAAAGAATTTAATTTAGATATTGAAAGCCTTCCTTTCGGAAATAAAGCGACGCTTTTCAAAATGATTATTGAAAAACTCATCCTTGACACAGAAGAGGAGGAAATTTATTTTAAATATTCAGAAATATTTGATGAGTCTACTGAATTAAAACAATTTACAATATTTGAAAATGAACATTTTATTTATTTAAGAACTGGAGATTTTTTTGGTGACTTTGCTTTGGATTCTGAAAAAAAAAAGCGTACTGCAACCATTATAGGTGAAACTCAAACATACTTAGGATATCTGTCAAATGATGTTTATCAAAAATATATTTTTCAAGAGAAGCATAAAATCAGGCAAAAAGATATAAAATTTTTGAATTCCATATGTTTATTTACTACTATAAAGTCGAATCATTTTGAAAAAACCTATTTTCCAGATTTTGCTCCACATGATTATTTAAAATATGTCACTATATTTAAGCAGGGAGATCCTTGCAATAAAATGACTATAGTAAAAGAGGGATTAATCAATCTAGTTTTTCAAGGGAGTTTATTTGATTTAGATAATTCAATCAAAATTATTATTGAAAAAGCTCAAGAAATGAATTATTTTTCCATTGAAAAAGCATTAGACTATACAAATTTATATTGTGATGGATTAAGAATCCAAAATAAAAACCAAGATTATTTGGACTCATTAAAAAAAAAAAGAGATCATTTATTAGTAACTCTTGGAGAAAAGCAATTTTGTGGATTAGAGTTTATTTTGCTTGGGATGAATCATATATATAAAATTGTTTCTAATTCAGAGAAATGTAAAGTCTTTTTTTTCGATAAAGATAGATTAGAAGTAGTAATCAATTCTTATAAAGAGATTAAAAATGAATACATTAATTTAGGAGTGGAAAAAATAAAATTGCTGATCAAAAGAATTTATTCCATTAAAAATTGTTACTTAGATATGCTGGAAAAGAATATAGAAAATAAAAATACTAATATTAAACAGAAAGATAAGATTAACAAATTTAATACAGATAAATACAATATGAAAAGTTCGTTAAATGATTTTAATCAACTTAATAATCCTTCACTTATTGATAATAGAGAACATTTTTACGATAAACCGAATAACATTTATAATGATTATAAAAACATATCAAAAAGTCTTAATAACTTTAAAAATTCAGATGTTCTAGATAATCGAACTATTAATAATGATTCGAATTGGGATAATTCAAGCAAAGTCAATATGACTAGTTCAAATTCTTTATATTCTTTGAACAAAATTAATTACAACACAGGTAATTAATATTATATATTCTTAGTATTTGACAATTACAGTAAAAATTTTAAATTCTATCTAATTATTTTTTAATTTTTTTATAAATCTTCATATTAATTTTAATGGTTTAAATATGTTTTTATTTATTTAAAATCTAATTATATATTAAAATGTAAAAAAATTAATTAGATTCTAAAAATTATATGAAATCTTATTTCAGCCAGGATAATTCTGCTGCTAAAGATAATAAGAATCATCGAGTAAAAAATTCATCTAGTCTTTTTAACGAAACTGATAATTGTTCCATATTTCCAAAAATTAATGAAAAAGCTTTAACTAATTTTAAAAAAAATCAATCATTTACAAATTGCAATAATTCAAATGCATTTAATTATCCTGGAATAAGAATAAATTATCAATATTTATCAAATAACGAAAATATTAATAAAAAATCAGGAAAAGAAATTCCAAATATTAGCATATATAGCAACTCAAAACATGGGAAAATTGATAAATTGGGAGGAATAGATAAAGAATTAACTCCTATTAAATTAAATTCAGAAAGTATGAAAAATGTTAAAGGAAAAAATGATCAAAAACAAATTAGTGGAGAAAATTGTCTTAATGATAATTCATTAAAAAATAATATACCTCAAAAATTAAAAATAAACTCAAGGGCTAATTCCGATACGCACTCTTTGATAGGTGTAAAAAATGGAATAAAAACAGAATCACTAATTATACAAAGCAATTTCGATAAAAAATTGGAAAAAACAAATGAATTTTATTTTAATCAGCCATTTAATATGAACGAAAATTCTTTTGGAAAATTAAGACTAACATCTCCAGGATTGAAAATAAATTTAAACTATTTAAATGAAACTGAAAAATCAATAAATAAAGATATACTTAATAAAATTCCATTCAAAGTAGATGAATCTAAAATTAATGTTATAAAAGAAAATGAAGAAGAATATTCAAATAACATATCCGATAGATGTTATTTAAAAGAAAAAAGTTTGAAAAATAATGCAAATAGTATATCTATTAAAAATAAAATAAATTCTAAAATAGATGGAGAAAATATTTTACCATCGGAAAAACATTCTTTTAATAGTAAATTAAACCTGGAAAAAAAAGAAGAAACTTTTATCAAACATGATCCTTGTAATGTTCTTGAAGAAAAATATGGAGATAAAAAAAATAGTGAAAATGAGAATCAAATTGATAATTTTTTGGAAAAAAAATATTATACTCAAAAAAATATCATCGAGATTTCTAATGAAAACAGTAATAATATAGTTATTATTGAAGAAAATATTAACGAACATAAAAAATCCAATTCATTTTCTAAAGAAAATAATTTTACTCATGATAAAAATTTGGCAAATAACAAATTTAGAAAAAATAAAGCATTAAATTTTGATCATTCAAATGATAGCATAGTTTATTCTGATAATGAAATTAAAAATAATTATTTGATAAATAATAAAAATAAAGTTGATAATATAAATTATTTTATAACTGAAAAAATTGGAAATAATATTAATTCTTATCACCCAAATAATCAACAAAAGCATAAAATACATAATAAAAGGATTAAACTTGATAATCATTCTAAAGAAAATAATCTAAATTCAAAGAGTACTTAATAACATTGATTATAAATTTTTTAATTTTTTAAAATTTTTAAATACTTTTTTAATTTTAAAATAATTATAGTCACATCTCAAACAGACTTTTATGAATATTGTGAAACTATCAAAAAGCAAAAAAGTATTGAACATAATAATCAAAATAATATATATAATTCAGATTCTGAATGTTCATCTATAATTAATAATAGTAATTTAAATTCGGATAAAACTCTAAAGAATAATATTTCGAGTAAACAAAAAAAAATTATTGATTTTTCTAATGGAAATAATATGTCCGATAGATTAATTAATTCTCATTATTTTCCGATAGAGAGTGAAGGGAATAATTTATTACCAAGAATAGAAATTAAACATTTATTTTCCAAAGAAAAAATAAATAAAAGTTTATTCACACTTTCAAAAAATTTTAAGGTTAATGATAAGAAAATGAATTCAAATACAGAAGTAAATTTATTAGAAGATAATATCAATTCAAACAATAATTATATAAACAAAATTATTTCTAAAAAATCAAAAAACAAAAATATTAAAATTAAATCATCAACTAATAAAAAATATGTTGATACTATTTATTCACATTTCACAAATTTTACACCTTTATTTTTGGGAAATAATAAAAGGTATGATCATTTATTGAAACAATATCTTATTAAAGAAGAGAGAAATAAAGCCATAAATTCTATTTCAAATATTTTTGAAAATAATGATTTAAATAAAAATCAAAATAGAAATATAAGCTTTGATAAAAGTTTTAATGGTGATGCTACTCAAGATAAAGATGATGTTACAAATATTCATTTTAATTCCAATATAAATAATCAAAATAATATTTACTTATCTACTTATGGAAAATTCAAAGCATATGATTCAAAGGGACATATATTTTCAATGCAATCTAGTTATAAAAAAATGTCGTTCATGAAACATTTTAAAAATAAATCCCAAAATATTCTTAAAAGTGTAGTAGATACTAATTCAAATAATCTTGGATATAAAATAAATCAAATTACAAATAATTTGAGAAAAAATTTTGATTATAATTCTGACTTTTCAAATGAAAATTTTATCAATAAAAAAATAAAAATAAAAGAAATTTTAAATGAATCAAAACCTCATGAAAAAGAATGCAATTATAAACTTGAGAAAGATCATGATAAAATTTATGAAAAGGAAATTAATAAAATTTTGAATTATTCATTGGAGAAGTTAAAAAAATTAAGAATTCAAGATGAATTTAAAAATCTAAATACATGTGATAATAATCTTTTGAAAAATTCTAATGAAGAATCATTTGATGATCATATAATAAAAAGCAAAAGTTTACATTTTAAGGGAATGGCAAATAATATGAAAAAAAATTATTCATTTAATAAGAATAAAAATAAAAGAAATACTGTCAATATTTAAAATGGAACTTTGGATCATTTTTCTAAATTAAAACATTCATAGAGAATTATTTATTTACTCTTTAAAGCCAAAATTTTTAAAAAAACCTTGTATAGATATAGATTTATTGACTTTAAAATTATTAAAAACAGATTTAAAATGAATGAATGAATTTGGATATATGGATATAATTTTAAAAATAAAATAATTTTTTAAGAAGAGTGAATGCATTTGGATAAATGGATATAGTTTTAAACATAAAATATTTTTATTAAATAAATTCTAATAATAATATTTTTTTGTAAAATTATCTTATTATCTTTCTTTATTTTATTTATTTAATAAAACTTAATTATTGTCTTTTATATATATTCATTTTCTAAAAATAAAGCTTTTGAATTATTTTTAATTCATTTATTTTATGAAAAAAAATAAATTTCAAAAAATTAATATTTATTTGTTTTATATATTTATGCATTTATCAATACTATAAATTATCAGACTATATGAATCAAAGTTTTGGCATTACACAAATTCAAATTAACAATGAAAATAAAGCCATCTGTGCTTCTAAAAAAATACTCACAAATGAAAATGTTGATCATAAATTTCCTTTAGGGCAATTCAAATTTGATGAAAAAAGGAAATTTGGAAGGGATTTGAAAAATGTTGTGAATGAAAATAATTTAAACCCTATGAAGTATTTTAGAATTGATAAGAATTATGAGAATAAAGAAAATATTGTTCCAAATAAAAACTCCTTTTTAGAAACGGTATTTTTTTCAATTTATTAATTTAAATTTTCAATTTTATTCAAATAAATAATTAAAAGGAGTTTTTAAATTAAAAAATCCTTCATTACTGAAAATTACATTTTTATTTCTATAAAAATTTTAATGATAAATAAATCTAAAAGACTTTTTAATTTATTTATCTATAACTAATTATTTGAATTCCGTGGTAAAGAAATTTTATTTTTTCTTAATCGGCATATCGTCCTTATATTTAAATTTAAATTTTGGCGCTTTTAAATCAAATATGTATTATCATTACTCAATCTGAAAAATTAAATTTAAAAAAAAAAGTGATTTCAATGAAAATCTTTTGATGTTTAACAATTATGATTGAGCTTATAAAAAGAAGCACTTAACTCTTATTCTATTTGTGATTATTTAAATAATTAATTTTTTTTTTGAATTTTAATAATTTGTGAAATTTTAATTTAAAAATTTAAGAAATTGAACCAAAATGAAAATGCTCTGAGCATAAGTAAGATTAAGGTCCCAAAAACAGAGCAAATATCATCAAATCTGAATGAAGAAGCCAATTACAGATTTCGCCATTATACTTTTCGCTCAAAAAAACCTAATAATATAAAAGAATCTAGTAAAGATTCGAAAAATAAAAATTTTAATAAAAATTCATTAGATTATGATTTATCGAAAAAAAATAATGGTGAAAATTTTTATTATTCTTTAAATACTGAATTTAACCAAAATAACAATATAATCAAAGAAGTTAAATCAAAATTAAAATATGAAACTAATTTCTTTACCAAAAATTTCTTTCAAAATTATGAGCAAGGCAAACAACATAGTTATTATAGTAACAATGTTTTTATAAATTTAAATTCATCTAAAAATAAAATTCCTCAAAAATCCAAGAATAATAATAAACTTGATTGTACTCCAACTTCAATATGTTGTAAACCTGATCATAAAAATCTCAATAAAAAATTGACCAAAAAAAATAAAATCATCTATCAAGATACAAATAATGACTTATTTGAAAATGATAGCATAAATGTAAATTTCAATGAAATAACTTTTACAAATAATTTCCAAAATGATAATGAAAATAAATTAGCTGAAAATAACAAAAATATCGAATCATTTATTAATAAAGAGACGATGAATTATGATATAATAAGCGAAAATTTAGGAATAAGCATGGAAATAGATGATAGATATATACCTCAATTCCCTGTATGTATAAATAAATTTAGCTCAAGTGCAGAAATGATAGAATCTCGTAATTCCTGCTTTAATAATAATCATTTGATCCATATAAGTGATAATTTTACTTTCAATGATAATAATCATGTAAACCAATATATGAAAACAAGCATTCAAGATATTCCTGAAATATTAGTTAATGTAAATCCAGAACAAGTAATGGACTATATTGACGATATTCTAGGACATTTAAAAAATATACAATATATGAACAATGTAAATGCGTTGTACATGAAGACACAGGCCGATATTAATGAAAAAATGAGGGGAATTTTGATTGATTGGATTGTTGAAGTTCATCTTAAATTTAAACTGGTACCTGAAACCCTTTTCTTAACTGTTAATTTAATAGATCGATTTTTATCTTTGAAGAATATTATAAGAAATAAACTCCAATTAGTTGGAATAACTTCTCTTTTTATTGCTTGTAAATATGAAGAAATTTATCCTCCTGAATTAAAAGATTTTGTGTTTATTACTGATAATGCTTATTCCAAACAAGATATTATAGATATGGAAAACGAGATTTTGTCTGAATTGAAATTCGATGTTACTACACCTTCTTCTTTAAGATACTTGGAAATTTATAATTGCTATTTAAAAATTGATAAAAATTGTTTTATGTTTTGTAGATATTTACTTGAATTATTTCTATTGGAATATAAAATGAATAGATTTCATCCTAATTTACTAGCTTCTGCAAGTCTTTATATTACTTTTAAAATTACCAAAAAGTATAGTTGTTATGATCTCATCCGGCTCTCTGAAATAAAAGAAGAAAAACTCAGAGAATGTTCTAAGGAGATATGTAATATTTTGGATAATATTGAAAATTCTTCATTGCAAGCTGTAAGAAAGAAGTTTTCGCATCCAAAATTTAATGAAGTAGCGAAAATTAAATTATACTGAAAAATCTTCATAAATTAATTAAATTTAGCAAGACTGTGAGTAGTTAATTAGATAAATAGATCTTTCTATTGCAAATTTAATATTTATTGTAAATAAAAACCTTTATTATTGAAACGTAAAAATTTGATATAATTAATAATAACTTCAAATTTAATTCAAAATTTAATTAAAATCAGAATTTATTTTAAAAAATTATTATTATTTTATAAATCTATTACAATGTATTAACTAAAAGAAACAAACAAAGATTTATTAAAAATTTATTAAAGATTTTTAAAAATAAATTTATTGAAACTTAGAATGG
>Ga0194116_10004552_pt1 | contig 15827 bp, 16 predicted proteins | sample TA2MahsurfametaG_4_FD_148617 | JGI IMG/M metagenome (GOLD analysis project Ga0194116, IMG submission 148617) | Freshwater microbial communities from Lake Tanganyika, Tanzania - TA2015008 Mahale S9 surface | ecosystem: Environmental > Aquatic > Freshwater > Lake | place: Tanzania: Lake...
TAATCAAATGGCTGAGACTGCTACTCGATCAAAGACTTTAAACAATATTGAGGCCATTTTAAAAACCAGGCGAAATTTGGCACAAAATGCAGCTCCTCTGTTACTAATCGAAGTATTGATGTGTGAGTTACGTTAATAAGATGGTATTTAGCACCCCGAAAGATAAGGCAAAATACTCCTATGCGTCTTGACCATATTTCATATGTAGCATCCCATGACCAGATATCTGATGTTGTTAATCGAATCGGTTCACAAATTGGAACAGCGTTTGTTGATGGCGGTATTCATCCAAAATTTGGCACGAGAAATTTCACAGCGCCACTACTCAACAGTCAATACATCGAGGTTGTATGCCCAATGGATCATCCAGCAACTGATACAACACCTTTTGGGAGTGCAGTTAAACGCAAGGCCAATGAAGGCGGGGGTTGGATGGCATGGGTTTATTCGGTTGAAGAAATTCTCATGTATGAAAACTTGTTTGAAAGAGTAAGTACTTTGGGTAAACGCATAAAACCAAATGGTCAGGAATTAATTTGGATGCAAATTGGGTTAATTGAATCTATTCAAAATCCTTGCCTACCGTATTTAATAAAATGGAATAATTCAAATCATCCAAGTGAGGATGGTCTACCGTTAGCAGCAATTCACAAAATTAAAATAAATTTTACTAAAGATGTCACTCCAAAAATTATAGAAACTTATGGTATTAAAATAAATTCTCAAATAGAGCTGAACAAATTAGTTGAAAACAATGATGTTGAGGGTATTTCTGGGGTTGAGTTTATAATTAATAATGAACTAGTTTTAGTAGAGTAAAGTATTATCCCAGATGACTTTAAAATACGAATTAAAGAACGCGAATCCTATACTGCTACAGGCGATAGGAAGTAACAAGACAATCTACCTTTGGGGAGCTGCATCTTCAGGACATAGAGCATTGTTTAGGCTGGTTAATTTAGGCGCAAATGTTGAAAATATTCGATTCATTGATAAAAACTTTAGTAAATTACAATCAATTCAAGGGCGCAGAATCTTATCTCCAGATGAATTGGTTGATATAGATTTGAGTAATTCAATCATTTTTATTACATCAACAATTTCAACCGAAATCATAAATAGTTTGGACAAAAGATTAAAACCCATAACCCACTACCTACACAATCTAATCTTTGAACGAGATATCTACTTCCGATATTCTAAGGAGTTCCTAGAATTAATGACAGAAATTGATGATAAATTAAACTTGGATCAGGCTGAGGCGTATAGTATTTGGAGCACGATACTGAATTTAGATTCTGTAGAAGGGGATTTAGTCGAAGTCGGGGTATATAAAGGCGCATCATTAAAATTGATTCACAGAGCTGCAAAAAATGCAAAAAAAAACACTAGATTAATTCATGGGTTTGATACGTTTAGCGGGATTCCATCAAACACAGGATTTGGTGATGAGAAATTTACTGGGTATCTGAGCGATAACTCTTTCGATGAAGTGAAAAAGTACTTGCCGAGCGAGATTTTGTTGTACCAAGGTATCTTTCCAGCTTCTGCAAGAAAGGTTGAATTCAACAGGGTTGCATTTCTTCACTTAGATGTTGACACCTATACAACAACATTAGACGCTCTAAAGTTTTTTTGGGAAAAACTACCAATATTTGGAATAGTTATTGTCCATGACTATAACTCTCAGGGTTGCCCTGGCGTAAAACAGGCTGTTGATGAATTTCAAAAACTTAATAGTATCCCACTAATTGAAATAAATGAAAGTCAAGTTATGTTAATGAAATCATCTCTTTGATATTAAATCAAAACTCACTTCGGAGAGAATTTCATCATAATTCTTTGTATTCCTAGAAATAGCAGAAAAGTTGACAGGTTCAAGAATTACTGGATTTTGCAGACTTCTTAGCACTTCCTTAAAGAAATTAACACGTTCAACAGCTACAGTCAAATTACTGAAATTCTCTATTTGCTTTAAATGAGTGTACATATCCCAAATATTTTGAGTGGAAAAAACTCCATATTCAGCTCCAGAGAAAGCGATAACTCTTTTACCAAAATACAGAGCTTCTACAATAACCGTTGAATGTGTTGCAACGATAAATTCTGATTTTAATGTCATTAGAGCAAGATGACTTAATGAACTCTCCGAGTAGAATGCGTTTGATTCATTTAAAATTATGTCCGAATCAACTTGTATGTTTGAGAAATGTGACAACTGTTGCAATAAATACTGAAAATTCTGATTTCTAATAGAAAACGGATGAGGTCTATATACAATCTTAATTCCCGTGTCGCCGCACATGCTTAAATTGACTGAAAGGTGCATTAGTATTTCAATCTCATGACTGTGTTGTAGACCAGAGCCGATGAAATAAATGAATTTATCGATTGCTTGAAAACCCTGTTCTGAAGGATAAATCAACCTATAGGAGCCAGCAATCACGACGTTTTCCTCTTTTATGTTATGAACTTGAACGGCATCCTCCTTCATATTTTCTCCCCAAACCAAAATCTTACTTGGTTTATTCCAAAGCACAGATTTGGAAGATAAGTTATCCCAATTATCTACAAGTAATAAATTCGGAATCTGTCTAAACTTAAGCAATCTACCAACAGTATTTTCCATGGATGAGAAATTTCCTCCAGAGAGTATAATTCCTAATTCAAACTTAGTAAAAATCAGTCTTGGGTTGGTTATCAGAGGAACAATATCCGAGGCAAATCTCATTAAACTTGAAAGAGATGAATACAGTAAAGCGTTAGAAAAAATTGAAAGGCACACACCATAAAAATTTTTCACCTTAATGAACGAAATTGCCCTTAAATCGTGTTTGATACTTAAATTTGTAATAACTCTTATTCTTGATTCAAAACTAACATTAATTTTCCTTGAGTGGTAACTTTCTATGTCTAAAATAAATTTTTGAAATTTAGCCAAAAATCTAGTAGATTTGATTGCAAACAGTTTTTGACTTTTATCGTAAACATAACTATTTTCAGAATTAAAATAAAATATTGTTATATCATAATCATTTTTAATATTAGAGAAAATCTTGGACTGACGAAATAAACTTTCTAGTCTCGCACTTGAGACAAATAGTGCAACCTTTCTCATATAAATATATTGTTTAACTTATTCTTTTTTGCAAATTTTTTGCGAAAACTTATGTGCCCTTCATTGATTGAACCTAAAGGTTGTTCATCCAAGTAGAAAACTGATACATCTTGTGCCGCATAGTTTTTTACAGACCAATTCCTATACAATTTTGATCTTAAAAATCTAACATTTGCAGTTCTTCCATCCACAATTATGGATGTATTCGGCAGGATGTACGGTTCATTGATGCATATGTCACCTGCAATTGGAAGATCGTATAAAGTGGACATAGGCAATGCCGTTTCTTCAACGACAATTTGTTCAGGTTCTGGTGCATCTAAATAAATAAGATCAAAGTCAAATCTTGGGACGGGTTCCCATGTAGATACAGGATACCCTTGGAATTTGTTTAGATAGGGTGTTGAGATAAATACATCAACTAAGTTTCTTTGATTTTTTGATAATCTACTAATAGCTTTGTCTGAAAAAAACTTTGAGCTATCAACTGAACATAAGCGAAAAGAATTAGGATTTCTCTTGTAACCTGTGTAAGCAGCTTTCAAATTGTAATCGTTAAACTCTAGTCCCATAGACAAAGCTAATGTTGACCATCCGGAACCAAACTCTAGTATAGAAATAACGCAGTTATCGATCACAAAATTATATAGTCGATACAAATCTCTAACTTCGGGTTTATACAATGCTGTGTCACGTACGACCTCAGTCGGATGGATGAGATTATTGCGTTCTTGTTCATAAACACTATTAATGTAAGTAGAAAACAATTTAAGCGAAAGTCTCTGCACTCCTTTAACATACCATAACATTCACAGCAATAATCGCTCAATACCTATAGGATTTAGTAGTGAATAAAATTTTGGGTGCTCTTAAATGGATAAAACTCTTTGTCTTGATCTTTCGAGGAAGATCAAAAGTAACTTATGGAGTACGCCATATCGAAGAACTTTTTAACAAGTTTCACTACGAGTACTTAGTAAGCAGTGAAGAATTATCGCTTGCAGAGCAAACCTTGAAGAAAATAGCCGAAAAAATTGAAGTTGTGAATTTAGGTGAATTGATACGCATTGGTCCAAAATATGATGCCGGATATTTATGTTTAGATCTTTATAAAACTCCTAACTTGTTGTCAGGCGGTGCTGGCAAGAACATAGACTTTGAGAAATTCTTTGCCGCTCGTGGGGCCAGGGTTGACATTTATGACCCCACAGTTAAAGCATTAAAAATTGATATGAAAAATATTAGCCATTATCAAATAGGATTAGAAGGAACTGAAAGTGGCAAGTTTATGAAATCAAGGAATCTGGAATCTGCATATAAGATACTTTCACTTAATAGTGAAAAAAACATAGGCAACTACCTAAAGTTAGATATCGAAGGTAGCGAATGGGATTTACTTGAACAATCTCTTGAGCAAATTGATATTTTTGATCAAATGTTTATCGAGTTTCACAATTTATATATGCTCAGTGATGCCAAATATAGGAAAACCTATGAAAAAGTTAACGATTATCTAATTTCACACTTTTATGTTGTTTCAATAAATTCCAATAATTGGGATCAGTTTATAAATTTCGGTAAGAGTTTTACCCCAATTACTTACGAAATCACTTTTATAAATAAAAGACACCACCATTTGTTACAAACACAAAGTCAATCTAATTTTCGTTATTTAATCTCGTCTAATAATCAGAACAGGCCCGCAATTTTTAACAAACCGTTCTTCAAGAATTGAATTAGAATTCAGATAAAAAGGAATCAAGCGTGAGTGATTCTATTGATTTTCTTACTCTTGACTTATCAATTTTAAGAGCTTTCTCTAATGCAACTTTGACTAATTCTGGACCGCAATTTATTGGAAGCAAAACCCCATTTATTCCGTCTCGGATTAAATCTGGTGCCCAGCCGGTAGCTGTGGCAACAGGGACTAAACCGCATGCCATCGATTCTAAAATAGGAACGGGCCCTCCTTCTAATGAGGATAAAGAGAGAAAAATAGTGCCTCTGTTTAAGTTGGAAACATAAGTTTCATAATCAAACTTGATGTGATCGAAGTTTTTCAATTTTTTCAAATTATACAAATAATCAGATCCATCCCAGTCCTTGCCGATAAGAATAAATCTATAATTCGGTAAATACTTTACAACTTTTAAGATTAATTCTGGATTTTTTCTTGAATGCAATTGCGATACCATGATTACAGTATTTAATTCATTTTTATGAAATGGCTTGAACTTCTCAAAGTCAATTCCTATAGGCTTCAAAACAATCTTGCTAGAATCTATACCTAAACCACATAACTTAGATTTTTCGTTACTATTCATTACGATAATTTTGTTAGAACTCTTCAATTGCTTAATGGTAAACTTATCCATACTATAATTCGTGTGTGAATAAAACACTAAAATATTTTTAGTTTTTAACATAAAAAAAGGAATACGAGTACGTCTTAAAGTTGATTGATTTACAAAAATTATTTTTTTAGCAGATAGAAATAATATGAATAACTTAAAGTAGGCTCTATAGTGATTACCCGAAAAGGAAACCAATTTTTTTGGCACATCAATGTAGTTATAAATATCCCTTGCAATGCCTGCCAATATCCAATCACTGAATTTTGTATCATAAACGACTAGAGTTTTAAGCATAGTGTTTAGTTAAGAATGCAACTATTCTATGTTTTCTTCACAATATTCTGACAAAAAATGTACCCAGATCAAATGTATCTCTTGAATTCTTGGCGTATCGTTAATTGGAGCCGAAATAGTTGTACATTTTAAGTCTGGATCGAATGCTGGTCCAGTAAGCAGAAAAGCTTTCAAACCCACTTTTTGTGCATAATTCAAAGCGGACAAAATATTCTTCGATCGCCCAGATGTTGATAATGCCACAATTAAATCGTTTGGATTAGCAAAAGCTTCAACTTGTCTTCGAAATATATCGTCAAACCCATAATCATTTCCAATTGCTGTAATAACTGGAGACGAGTCATTTAAGCATAATGCTGGCCAAGGTTTATGATCGCGAGAACATTTACTTACTAGCTCGGCAGCAAAGTGACTAGCCTCGGCTGCACTGCCACCATTTCCAAACAAGACAACTTTATTTCCCGAATTTATAGTCACGACTAATGAGTGAGCAAGTTCGGATAAAGAATTCAAGATTGGCTTAGATTCAAGTTCAGATAATGCCGATATCAATTTATTATATTGAAAGTTTTTCATAGTCAACTATATCATTCTATGTTACGAGTGGGATTTATTACTTGATTTAAATAATTTCCTAAACTTTAGTTGTAATTTAATGTTTATTGTTTTATGGTAGAGAACTAAAAGTATAGTTTTCGCATAAATATTTAATTTGCTATTGGATGAATTCAGTAAACTCAAAATCGGATAAATAGTAGAAGAATTGTCTCTAAAATCTTTATGAGCGAAACTTTTACCACTGTTAGAAATGTGATTAGAAGCAAGAGATTTCATTCTATGGACTCGAAAACAAACTATAGATTGATAAACTATAATACTGTGCACCGTACTATAAAAAGAGTTGTGTATTTGGGGCTTAACTCTAGGACCACGAGAATTCACTGCGTCAATAATTTTTTTAACATAATTAATGTATGAGCCTTTGGAAGGGTTGCCGAATTCAATCCAGTAGCTAGTATGCACATCCTCTGTAATGTATATGCCACCATCTGTTACATAGTCAATACAGGAATTTAATGAATTAATTTGTTGGGAGTTAGTGTGCCCACCGTCGTCTATGATTACATCGAACTTACCCATAGTACAGAAAAAATTAATCCAAAATTGATTATCAGCTTGATCCCCGATATGAATATTAAATCCATGATCATTAAACTTTAAGCACAAAGGGTTCAGGTCCACACCTACAATTTGAGCATTGTCACCAAGAATTTTTCTAAGCATCAACAAGCCACCACCGTTTAAAACGCCTATTTCCAAAACCTTTATTTTTTTTCCTTTATATGGACTCAGTATCTCGTCATATATATCAAAGTAATTGGAATGTTTTATGGACTTAAATTCAGATTCTAAAAAAGATTTTTTTGCGGTATTATCTCCAACCATTAATTTTCCCAATACCTAAGTTTTTTTGCGACAAGCCGCTCTCTCTCACCAAACTCTTTTTCGCCCGAACCTAAAATTGCAGGGTACTTTCGCAAGCCAGCCACTAATCTCCTCAAACCATCAATTTCAAGTGAGGCAGCCTGATCGGAGCCGTACATGGTTCTATCTAAAGTGAAGTGCCTTTCAATAACTCTTGCACCGAATGCTGCCGCACATAAAGTTGGCGATACGCTTGCTTCATGCCCGCTATAACCCACCACCATTTGATATCTTTTTTGTAGCGTTTTAATCATATTTAAATTGAGCTCTTCTAATTGAGCGGGATATACTGAAACTGTATGCATTAATATAAATGGACAATCAGCATGACGAAAAATTTCAACTGCATCATCTATATCAGTCATTGCTGCCATTCCAGTAGAGATGATCGTTGGCCTTGAGTAAGCAGCAACTTTCTTTAAAAAGTCTTTATGATTTATAAAAGCTGAAGCAATTTTATGGTATTTTGGATTTAAACTCTCAATAAATTCTAGAGAATTGAAATCCCATGCACTAGCAGAAAAATCTATATCCAAGAAATCGCAGTAATTCGCGAGTTTCTGGAAATCTTCATCACTTAACTCCAAACCTAATTTCTGATCTCTCTGAGTCTTTCCCCATGGGCTATCTCTCGGTTCATCCAAAATTTTTTTACTATAAACAAGGTCGATAGTTCTTTTTTGAAACTTTATTGAATCACAACCAGCATATTTTGCTTCCTCACATAATTTTTTAGCGATCTCAAAACTACCATTATGATTAATTCCTGCCTCAGCAATGATATAAATATCAGATTGCTGATCTGGTTTACAATTTAATATCTCATTAATTTCCATTTTATCCTTGTGAATAGGGGTCGGCTCAGACTAGCAGATCTTGGGTTTATTCAGGATTTAGAGCTTTAAATAATTCCCAATCACTCAAGTAATTTATATCTATATTCGCATTTGGATCTAGAATCCAACCTTTTGAAAAAATAGACGCTGTAATAGAATAGTTGTTTAGCCAAACCTGGGCACGGGCGAGATAAAATGCACCAGCATCAACAAATGTATCTTGGTAGTCTTGAGATTGCAAATTTAACTTCTCAGGAAACAATGGTAGGAGATTTTTTTCAGAATCTAGATGGAATGATCTGAAGACTGAATCCCTAGATTTTGTTACACCAAAAATGGGACCATTTGTTGGTAAAAATTCTAAGGCGGACCCAACTTCTTTTATACTTAAACCAGGCGTTGTCGGAAGTAAGCAGCAAACAATTGTGTCGGGAGGAAGATATCGGTTAGTAATCTCCCACCTAATGACTTCATCAGCTCTGACATCATCTGCGGCTAAAGTGTCGGGACGTATTGAAATTTGAACCTTACTTTGATCTTTAAAAAGTTTGATAATATCTACATCGTCACTATTCAGAATTACTGATTCAAATAAATCAGAATTTAATGCATTTTCAACTGCAATTTGAACCAGAGGTTTATTTCTGTACAAAAGTAGATTCTTTCTAGGCAAGCGCTTACTACCCTTTCGCGCTGGAATTATGCACATCGGCTTAATACCCATTAAATGATTAAATTCCCTTAGCTAACCAACCGCCATCAACATAAATGTCTTGGCAGGTTATAAACTCTGATTTTTGAGAAGAAAGAAACAGTACAACATTTGCAACTTCTAGCGGCGTCCCCCATCGATTTAGTATTGAACGTTGTTCTCTAATGTCATAAGCTATGGGGTCTTCCAAAGATTTAGAATTAAATTTAGTATGAATATATCCAGGACCAACATTGTTACAACATATCCCCAATGGTCCGAGTCTTAAGCCAAAAGACTTAGTTAATTGCTTCAATCCAGCTTTCGACGCCATGTACGCCGGATTATTTGGGAAAGCTAATTCTGCAGATAGGCTAGTAACAGAAATAATTCTTCCTCCGCATTTCACCTCTTCAAAATAATTCGCAGCGTGTTCCATCCAAAAAAAAGGAGAACTAAGATTGATTCTAATTGTTTTTTCCCAATAATTAGCAGTCTTTTCAAATGGCAGAGTGATTCCGGCATTATTGATTAAAACAAAGAAATCTGGCTGTAATTTTCTAACTTTAAGAAAAACCTCTTCAATTATTGAGAAATCTTCAACAGAGCCCGATATATGATCATAATCTAAATTCCCTTTTTTGGGTTCTATGTCCACTCCAATAATTTTGAAATTCTCAGACAGTAAAGATTCACAGATAGCTTGCCCAATTTCACCACTAGAACCTGTTACAACCGCCAATTTCGTGAGTTTCATGACTTTTAAATTTCTTTTTTTAGCCAGGTAATTGGGGTTAAAGAATTTTTAATCTCGAGTTCGATATCATATTTAAAGTCTCTTCTGGGTGAATGTTTAATCCAAGTAATTAAGTCTTTAATGCCATCTTCTAAACTAATTTTACTTTTATAACCAAGTAATTCTCTAGATTTATTAGCAGAACATGTCGCATGCTTTACCTCTTGAGGTCTTTCCGCAAAAAATATAGGTTTACCTTCAAATTTCATAAGCTTTTTAATCAATTCGAATAACTCTAAAATTGTAATAGTTTCTTCGTCGGGTCCAATGTTGACAACTTCGCCTTCCACTCTAGAATCAAAAGTCGCATTAATATGGGTGAAGCAACGTGTTTGCATTCCATCCCCATAAATTACAGGTGATTGGCCATGCAGCATTCTGTTTATCATAATCGAGGCAACATTACGGTAGGGGTCATCAAATTTTTGTCCGGGACCATAAATGTTATGTGGAACCAGTATCACGGTTTTCATCCCGTGAACTTTCGAAAGATTTAAAATCGTGTGTTCAGCAGCTAATTTTGATATTCCGTAGGGATCTTGGGGCCGGGGTATCATATCTTCAACAAACGGTGTATGATTTTGTGTTCCATACCTGGCCATTGAAGAGCAATAGATGAATTTTTCAACATCGTTAGCGATTGCAGCGCTTGCGATGGATATTGATGACTGGAAGGTATTCAAAGTTATGTTATTGGGTGAAAACACCGATAACCCTTCATAAGCTGCGCATGCGGCATGAAACACGAGCTTGGCGTCTTTTAAGACATTTACCATTTGTGAAGTATTTAGAATGTCCTCTCGTATAAATTCAATATTTCTCGGAATATTACTTTCATACCCACCCGATAAGTTATCAATACCAATTACGTCATGTCCAAGATCAGCCATCCACCTTGAATAGTGACTGCCGAGCAAACCAGCTACGCCTGTTACCACAATTTTCATCACACGATCATATAATACTTTCATGATATTTAAGCATGAGGCTCTTGCAACAAAAGTAAATATCTTAGGTTGATGAAGATATCTTTAGTGCATGCGTCATATAAATCTAGTTTGATGTCGCTCAAAGTTAGGAATAAATGGTTTGAATCCGCATCAAATCCCGAAAAAATTGAGCACTGTCTGGGCTTTGAAGAGAATGATGAAAGTATTTTAGGAGCTTACGGTGTTACCAAATCTACAAAAACAGGATTTTCAAGCGATGGTTTAACCAAGTTCTCTACAACTAAAAAAGAAAGTACACCATCCGCGATTAGAAACTGGAATGCAGCGGCCAGTCTAGCTAGCGGTGAAATTCTAGTTGTAATTGCGGATGATTTGATACCAGAACCCGGATGGGACTTAGAAATTTTGAAATTGATAAATTTTAACCCTAACGAACTTTCAAGAATATGGAAGGTTACAGACTATAGATGCTCAAAAAAATACGAGTATCCAAATGGCGATGTTTTTTTACCTAGACACCCAATCATAACGCGTCATTTCTACGCCCAAAACAATTTCATATTTGATCCCAGATTTTTGGGAGTAGGAGTGGATGATCACTTGTTACTTTCAGGATTACAAAAAAAAATTTTTTTTGACGCAAGGCACATTAAGTTACATCATTCTATAGGACCAATTTTTGATACAAATATGGAAACAATTTGCGGCTGTTCAGTCCCTGATAACTCAGTAGTTATAAACCAAACAGAAGGCCAATTGAGAATTCATACTTCTAAGCTACAAGCCGAACAAATACTGTCAAGCCAATGGAGTCCATTCGAAATTTGGACAAGAAATTTGTTATGTGATCCTATTTTTGCCAAATTTTCGGTAAGTATTCGCGAGAATCAGTTAATAGTTCTGAAAAGAAAAACAACGCTTATCTTTTTGTTTATTCTTTTCAAAACTAGATTATTTCTAAGATTTTGAGTTAACTAAATATGTTAAGATAAGATAATGAAAATACTAGTTACTGGGGCTGCTGGTTTTTTAGGCTCACATCTGGTAACAAAACTTGTAAATATTGGTCATGAGGTTATCGGAATTGACGATTTATCAACAGGAATGATTGAAAACGTAAAAAATCATCCGAGATTTAGGTTCATTGAACATGATGTTAGAGATTTTGATGTTCCAGCTGTTGATTTTATTTATAATTTGGCCAGTCCAGCATCCCCAATTCACTATCAGTTGAATCCTGTGAAAACCTTTGAAACTAACATCCTTGGAATCATTCGCATGTTACAGGCAGCAAAGGACCAAAAAATAAAGATAATCCAAGCTTCAACAAGTGAAGTGTACGGAGACCCTCTGGTAAGTCCCCAGGTTGAAAGTTACTGGGGAAATGTAAACCCAATAGGATTAAGAGCTTGTTATGATGAGGGAAAACGAGCCAGCGAAACGATAAGCTTTGATTATTTAAGGCAGTTCGGTGTCGACGTTAGAATTGTAAGAATTTTTAATACCTATGGTCCGAACATGGCAATTGGTGACGGTAGAGTTGTTAGTAATTTTATAGTTCAGGCTTTGAACAACCAAGAAATTACCATTTATGGGAATGGAGGCCAAACAAGATCTCTTTGTTTTGCCTCGGATTTAATTGAAGCGTTGATCTGTATTATGGAATTGAAAGAAAACCCGAAAACACCAATCAATATTGGCAATCCTAATGAGATTAAAGTTATTGATTTAGCCCGGAAAATAGTTTTCCTAACACAGTCAAACTCAGTGATTAGCCACCAAAAACTACCAGAAGACGACCCCCAACAACGCAAACCCGATATTTCTTTAGCAAAAAAATTGTTACATTGGGAACCTAAAATCAATTTAGACGATGGTCTTAGGTTAACAGTAGATTATTTCAAACAAGAATTAAGTAAATGAAAAAAGTTTTACACGTAATAACCACCATTGAATTAGGAGGTGCCGAGAAACAACTACTGGTTTTAGCCAAAGCACAAGTGAAAGAAGGAAGGTTTGTAGAAATTATTTTTTTGAAAGGTGAAAGAGATCTTGAAAAAGACTTCATAAAAGTCGGCGCAGAAGTCCACAGTGAATTCTCAAATATTTCACCCTTAGCTCAAGTAATAAAAATTGCTTCACACATTAAACAGAGAAATATCGAAATAGTGCATGCTCATTTACCTAGAGCCGAGCTGATCTGTGCTGTAATTAGTTTCTTTTCAAGAAGTAATTTTTTTTATACAAGACATAATTCTGAAAAATTTTTCCCAAAGGCACCTGGATACATATCATCAAATTTATCCAAAGTCGTGAGCGGTCGATTTACCAGTGGAATAGCGATTTCCTTAGCTGTTGCAAAATTCCTCCTAGACAATAAAGAAATTAAAGCGAAACAAGATTTAAGAGTAGTGCATTACGGGTTTTATAGGAGTGTAGATTCTGTTTACGAAGACCAGAAGATTTATCCTTATTATAATTTGAAAAAAATTATTGTTGGAACTATTTCCAGGTTAACATTTCAGAAAAATCTCAAAGTTTTGATTGAAGCTATTGCAATTTTGAAGAATACTTATGACATAAATTTACTTATTTTAGGTGATGGGCCTCAGAAAGAAATCTTAAAAAAATTAATATCTGACTTAGATTTAGAAAACAATGTTCTAATTTTACCAAAAACTAAAGAAGTCGATAAATTTTTGGTGAGTTTAGATGTATTTGCTTTATCAAGTATTTATGAGGGATTTGGATTAGTGCTTTTGGAGGCTATGGATAAAAAAGTTCCAATAGTTGCGTCAAATAACTCAGCGATTCCAGAGGTATTAGGTGCAAATTATTCGTTTCTATTTAATTGTTACTCTCCAAGAGAAATATCTGAAAAAATAATACAAATACTAAGCTTTGATCGGCACACATTGTTCAATGAGTACAAAAATCGGCTGGATCTTTTCAACGCCGATGTAATGTGCACAAAAATTAGCAGTATTTATGGAAAAAATTCAAGGAAATAAAGTGTTGAAATTTGTTGCTACCGCTCATGCCAATTGAGATTTATCACATGAAATCAACTTTAAATTACACAAGGCAAAATCTAATAGTTTTTAACCTAGAAACAGATGCTGAAAGTAAAGTTCTTGCATCTAATTGCTACTGGATTAGAGAGCTCAGGAGATATTTTAATAAAATTACGGTTGTATCTACACATCTAGGAGTAATTGAGAGTTTCAATAATGTTGAATACATTGAAAGTGGTGGTGGAAATTTAATTAGAAAACTCAAGGCAATCTACATTCATATATCTTTATTGCCATATATGTTAAAAAAGCGTAAGCAATTGGTAATTCATTATCACATGTCAACTAAATCTCTGAGTATTATTGGAATCTTCGCAAAGCTGTTAAGTATAAAACAAAGTTTGTGGTACTCGCACTCAAAAGCAGATATTTATCTAAAAATATTTCGATTTGTACCGGATTATTTTTTTAGTCCAACTAAGACTTCTTTTCCATTAATTAGAGCTGAAAAACTTGTCGTTACTAATCACGCCATACCATTCGAGTTAATCAGTTTACCTAAAAGCAATGATACTTATAGATCAGGAATAGTCTCTGTAGGACGTTTCGTCAAAATAAAACATCTTGAAAAAATTGTTTTAGCCGTTAGTGATGCAGAGTATGCCGATAAGAATTTAACTATAATTGGACCAAATAATATTGATCCCGATTATGAAATTTATATCAGGAATCTATCAATATCAAAAAAGGTAAATTTAAAGGTTTTAGGGCCAATGAATTATAAGGAATTGATGAAAATCTATTCAGAATTTGATTTATGTTTTAGTGGCACCCCATTATCTATAGATAAAGTGGCCATAGAAGCAGCTATGAGTGGCTGTTTTGTTATTACTGAAAATTTAGAGGCTCAAAAATTGACGGGTATGGAAGCGGTTTGGGATCAGCTAAACCTCTTAAATCGCACCAGCATTGTCGAGCAACTTCAATTGATAGAAACAATTAGCAACGAGCAAAAAATGTTTTTAAGAATGAAAGTTTCTGCAAAAGCCATTGAGTTAAACAGTTTAGAATCAACTGTGGCAAGAATTGTAGATCAATTGAGATATATCTAAATAGTTCAAATTTAACTTAAAAGGTAAATCGAGAATTTTTCCAGTTTTTTCACTCAAAGCGGAGCAAAGTATTTGATTTTATACCTGTGAAATTCTTCTGAATTTTAGACTATACTTTCATTCTAGTTCCTTATAATTTGTAAGTGCCTTGCGAGTCTTAATTTCAAGTCACCACCAAGACGCGCACAATGTCTTGATAGGTTGAAAAATGTCATTTAAAGATTTAGGCGTTAATGTTGCGCTAACTAAAGTCTTGCATTCCTCTGGAATTGAAAAACCATTCCCAATTCAATAAGTAGCCTTGCCTGATGCAATTGCTGGTAAAGATATTTCAGGTAGAGGCCAGACTGGTTCGGGAAAAACACTTGCCTTTGGCTTGGCTTTAATGACTAGGTTTGCCGGAAAAACTGCTACGTCAATTCAACCCTTAGCATTAGTTTTATCGCCAACTAGAGAGCTTGCTATGCAGATCAGTGATGTGATTGCGCCATTATCACGATCAGTTAATTTAAATTCACAAGTTGTTGCAGGTGGACTTTCCTACTCAAAACAGATTCAAGCTTTAAAACGAGGCGTACCGATTGGGGTAGCAACACCTGGCAGATTGATTGATTTAATCCAAAAGAAGCACATAAAGCTAGATGCGATTGAAATAACTGTTTTAGATGAGGCAGATCAAATGGCGGATAAGGGTTTTTTGCCAGATGTGAAGCGGATATTAGATTTAACTAAGCCTGGTGGTCAGCGAATGTTATTTAGTGCCACATTAGATAAGGATGTTGACTCACTGGTTAAAAAGTACTTAAAAAATCCAGTCACTCACTCACTTGCAAATGAGAAATCAACTGCGGCAAATATGACCCACCATCTATTAATCATGGAGCAATCACATAAAGATTTAATTACCTCACAGATTGCAGCTAGAAAAGGAAAGAGTATTTTCTTTGTCAGAACCAAGCATGGCGCAGATAAATTAACTAAGCGGATGAATGAAGCAGGAGTTGCACTTGGTGCACTTCATGGTGGCAAAACTCAGGCACAAAGATCTAGTGTGCTAGAGGCATTTAAATCAGGAGCAACAAACGCCTTGGTGGCAACAGATGTTGCAGCAAGAGGAATTCATGTTGATGATGTTTCACTAGTTGTCCATGTTGATGCGCCAGAAAATCACAAGGAT
>Ga0194116_10004553_pt1 | contig 15825 bp, 12 predicted proteins | sample TA2MahsurfametaG_4_FD_148617 | JGI IMG/M metagenome (GOLD analysis project Ga0194116, IMG submission 148617) | Freshwater microbial communities from Lake Tanganyika, Tanzania - TA2015008 Mahale S9 surface | ecosystem: Environmental > Aquatic > Freshwater > Lake | place: Tanzania: Lake...
TTTACGACAAAGGCGCTAGCAGAGGAGTCATCTGGAAAAGCGGTTTTGTAGGAACTTTGTTTATTCTTGTAGTCTATGCGCTTTTACCCAAAGAATACCAATTTTCTCGCTTATTCATTTTGATCGGCGTTTCATGGTATATTTTGCAATTTTACCTACTGCGTATGATCTTAAATTTATATAAGACACATCGCCTAGGCTTACCAAAACCCGAACAAAAACATTTTGCCATTCTTGGTTCAAAAGATGAATTTAATCGGATTGAAAATATACTTGTCGCAACGTATTCGAACGTTGGAAGCATTCGCTGGATAGATACAATGGACCCTAAAATTGATCCAAACAAAGTACAAGAAATAATACTTATCGATAAAATTAATGAGCTTATTTTTTCATCCAAAGATCTTACAACAAAAGATATTATCGGATATATGACAACAACGAATACGCCCGGTATTGACTTCAAAATTGCTCAACCTGAGACAGAGTATTTGATTGGCAGTAACTCAATAGACTCTACTGGAGATCTATACATTCAAAATGTAAACTTGTTGATGCGCCCTGAAAATAAAAGATCGAAGAGATTATTTGATCTTTCCGTATCACTTGTCTTTTTCATTTCTCTCCCGATAATTTATTTTTTCCAACGAAAAAAAAGGAATGTATTTGCGAACATTTGGCACGTTGTCGTCGGAAAGAAAACCTGGATTGGAGCACCCATTGAAAGAACAAACAATTACATAAAACCGGGTATTTTACTTCCTATTCAATTTTCAAGTGATGAAGATAGCGGGGATTACGAGAAAATTAACCTGTTGTATGCCAAAAATTATTCCTCTCTTTTTGACTTGCAATGCGTTCTAAAAAATTGGCACTCCTTGGGCAATTAAGCCATTTTTAAAGTCTTTTTTGAAGAATTTACATATATTTGTAAGGTCAAAATCACAGTAATGGGTCAGATAGAAATTCGTTTACCAAAAATGGGGGAAAGTGTCACTGAGGCAACCATTACTAATTGGCTAAAGAACATTGGCGATACCGTTGCAGTTGATGAGCCCCTCGTTGAGGTAGCAACGGATAAAGTTGATAACGAGTTACCCTCTGAGGCGTCAGGAATTTTAATCAAAAAACTTTTTGAAAAGGATCAAGTTGCGAAAGTTGGCGATGTCATTGCTCTGCTTTCTAGCGAAGGGTCCGCTCCGCTTGAGAAACTTCAAGCTGAACCGGAGAAGACATCTGATTCAACACCTGAAATCGTTTTAACTGACACAAAAGTAATTCCATCGGCACAGGATAGCAATAATTCTGCACCTCAGAAGATTACCAAAAACGGAGCGAATGGAAAGTTCTTTTCCCCTCTTGTGCGCTCTATTGCAGAAAAAGAGGATGTTTCTCTATCTGAATTGAATGCAATAAGCGGTTCGGGGCTTGATGGCAGAGTCACAAAATTAGACCTTTTCGCCTATTTAGCGAATCGTGGGCAAAGTGACAGTCAATTTGTTAAAAACCCTACCGACCAACATAATCCTTCCTCTCGTCCTGTAATAACCTCTTCAATTGCAATAAAGGAACCCATAGTTGTGGCTAATCCAGGTGATGAGGTCATAGAAATGGATCGTATGCGAAAGCTGATAGCAGAGCATATGGTAATGTCTAAGCATGTCTCACCGCACGTTACCTCATTTGTAGAGGCAGACGTTACGAACATTGTTTTATGGCGAAATAAGGTGAAAGAAAAGTTTCGAGAAAGGGAAGGAGAAAATATAACCTACACGCCGATATTTATAGAAGCAATCGTAAAAGCTATTAAAGATTTTCCTATGATCAACGTATCGGTTTCAGGAAACACAATCATTAAAAGGAAAGAGATTAATATTGGAATGGCTACGGCTTTGCCTTCTGGAAATTTAATTGTACCAGTTATAAAAAATGCAGACCAACTCAACTTAGTCGGGTTAACCAAAGTGGTTAATGAATTAGCAACTAACGCCCGAAATAACAAACTAAAACCGGAAGATATTCAGGGTGGCACTTATACGGTAACAAATGTAGGTTCTTTCGGAAATCTTATGGGAACCCCGATTATAAATCAACCACAAGTTGCAATTTTAGCATTAGGTGCAATAAGAAAGGTACCTGCAGTTATTGAAACTTCCGAAGGAGACTTCATAGGAATACGTCACAAAATGTTCTTATCGCATTCTTACGATCATCGCGTAGTAGATGGAGCTCTCGGAGGTCAGTTTGTTCGGAGAGTTGCCGATTATTTAGAAAATTTTGATGCTACGAATAAGTTTGACTACATTTAATAAAAATTACCCATGAAAATAACTTTGACTTTATGTATTCTTATCGCTGTTCAAACCTTACTTGCCCAGTTCACAGAATCTCAGGTTAGAGAAATAATTAAAAACTCATCTGAAAAAGAACTAGTTTTTCACAGTTCGCGCTTCCTGCAAGAAAATTTCTTTCATTTTGCCGACCTTGCCACTTCGCGGTTATTAGAAATTTCTCCAGAAAACCCAAATTACAATTTCCGGAAAGGTTTAATTCTTGTTTCCACAAAAGGAAAAGAAGAAGATATCATCAAACACTTTTCGAAGTGCACAAAAAAAATTCAAAAGAATTACGACGCTTACTCAAAATCGGAGGACGCGGTTCCAGTTGACGTGTTTTATTACCTCGGTGTGGCCTTACACCGAATGGAACAACTGGATTCAGCAATCGAAAATTATAAAAAATTTATCAGTTTATCCAGTTCGAAATCCCAATTAATCGTTGAAGCGGCGATCAGAATTTCTCAATGTGAAGTTGCCAAAAAAAACATTAGTTCACCAACGAATTTTCAACCCAAGAACCTTGGTAATATCCTTAACTCTGAATTTTCAGAAAGTAAAGCAGAGATAAGCGCTGACGGAAAGAAACTTTTCATAACAAGCGGACGGCCTTGGCCCGATAATTCAGATGACAAATCAAAAGATCCCTTTTTATACACCTTCAAAAAGGATGTATATTCTAGTTTCAAAGACGTCAACAATCAATGGACTGCACCTTTAAAATTTTCCTTCAGTACGCCCGATTTGAACGAATGTTTTTCGAATGTGAGTATCGATGAGAGAATAATTACCCTTAACAACGACCTCGCCGGTGTTGGAGACGTTTTTCATACCCTTTTTGAAAATAACTTGTTTTCAAATCCAAAGCCTTCAAACATTACTGAGGTAAACACCATTGAACGTTGGGAATCTGATTTTACAGAATCAATGGACGGAAAGTTGAGATTTTTTGTATCTGACCGCACCACAGGAAAAGGTAAAAGAGATATCTATTTTAGTGAACTAACAGGTGCTAATTGGAGTACTCCTCAAAACATAGCATCGATAAATTCCGAAAGTGATGAAATTTCACCTTTCATAGGTTTAGATAATAAAACGCTTTACTTTTCGAGCAACGGAAACGAGTCAATGGGAGGATTTGATATTTTTGTTTCTCATCGTGATCAATCTGGGGAATGGTCTTCACCAATAAACCTTGGATATCCGCTCAACAGTGTTGCCGATGATTATTCTTTTACACAATCTGCAAATGGACAGGATAATGTTTTTGTGTCATCAAGAAATGGAGGCAATGGTAAAGAGGATTTATACGAAATCAGTAAATCCCCTGTTCTTATTGAAAAAACAGCCTTTTTAAATGGCCGTATTGTAAGTAAAAATAAAAAAGTAATACCTGAGAATACTTATGTTCTTGTTAAATGTTTGAATTGTGAGGATAAATCTGAGAAAAAACTTCTAGCGAGAGTATCGGACGGCTTTTTTGGAATGAAATTAGAAAAGTGTAGAGAATATGAATTGTCTTATTACTACGATAATTTGTCAAAAAATCCTTTCAGCGAAAAATTTAATACAAATTGTGAACAACCGTTCGAAGAGGTGAATAAAAAAGTTCTTTTAGACGATGACAACCGAGTTATAGTTCCAATTTTAGCATATGAAGTCACGCTCACTATTTTGGATAAAATGAGGTCATTTCCAATAAAAAATGCAGCTGTTTTGATTAATGAAAATAATAAAAATAGATCCTTGACCACAGATAACAACGGTCAAATACAAATGAAACTCAGTGAGGATTTTATCTTCGGTGATGAATTAAATTTAAATATAAAAGTTTCAAAGGTGGGCTACGAAAGTGCTGACAAGAGCATATCGAAAAAGTTAGAATACAATCAAAGTGTATTTGAGAGCATTTCACTTTTGAACTTAAAACAAGTGGATTCGATTAGTATCTACTTTGCATCGAATGAACATATCATTTCAGAAGAATCAAAAAAAATATTGATACGAGTTGTCAACAAATTAAAGAAAAATCCGAAATTGCAAATTCAGATTAATTCCTATGCAGATGTAACAGGGTCTGACGAATACAACACTTACATCAGCAAAAAAAGAGCCGTGGAGACTTCTACTATTCTAGAGTCTTTAGGAGTCAAACCAGAGCAGATTTATAGTCTGGAGGGATTCGGCGAAGTCAAAATCTCAACAGAGAGTGGAAAAATTGGTCCTGATCTGAGCATCTTCAGACGTTCTGATATCATCTTTTTTGAGTAGGCTCGATAAAGACATATTTAAAATATTCAGATATGTTGCGTTTAAATAAACCTCTCTGTATCATAGATCTCGAAGCTACTGGTCTGCAAATAACGACCGATCGAATTGTTCAAATCGCTATGCTTCGAATTGAAATAAACGGTGAACGTCATACTTTTAATGAAATTGTTAATCCCGAAATAGAAATTCCCAAGGAAATTTCCGAAATCCATGGCATATCCACGGCGATGGCCTCTCAAGCCCGAACATTCAAAGAATTAGGCCCGGAAATAATTAATTTTATTGGAACTGCAGACATGGTAGGCTACAATTCAAATAAGTTTGACATTCCGCTTCTTGCAGAAGAATTATTACGGTGTGAAATTGAATTTGATCTATCAGATCGCAAGTTCATCGACGTTCAAAATATTTTCCACAAAATGGAACAAAGAACTCTTGCTGCCGCCGTTCAATTCTACTGTAACAAATCTCTAGAGGGGGCCCACGATGCACTAAACGATGTCCTGGCTACCTGGGACGTATTCGAAGCACAACTCAATCGTTACGATTCGCTGAAGAAAGATATTACTTACCTGGCAGAATTTTCTCGAGCACAAGCAAATGAAATGGTTGATTTTGGGGGTAGATTGGCAAGAAATGATCAAGGTGAAGTAGTCTATAATTTCGGAAAACATAAAAATAAAACTATTTCCGAGGTATCGCAAGTAGAACCAGGATATTATGGATGGATGTTGGAAGCAGACTTTCCTCTCCATACAAAAGATTGTTTGCGAAAAGAGATGGAATCCATAAAAGCCAGGCGAAAACAAGAACCAATGAGCACCGAATCTCTAGAGGATAAATTGCATGCCTTGAAAAATAAATTTAACAACCGATGAAGATTATTTGCATCGGAAGAAATTATGCAGATCATGCGTTGGAACTGAAAAACACACTGCCTGACGAGCCACTATATTTTCTAAAACCCGATACTGCAATTCTCAAAGAAAAGGACTTTTATTATCCGAATTTCACCCAAGACCTTCATTTTGAATGCGAAATCGTTGTTAAAATAGACAGAGTTGGTAAAAATATTGATGTAAAATTTGCTCATAAGTATTATTCTGAAATCAGCTTGGGTATTGATTTCACAGCGCGTGACCTGCAGCAAAAATGCAAGGAGAAAGGGTTACCTTGGGAGAAGGCAAAAGCATTTGACCACAGCGCTCCAATATCTTCAAAATGGCTGAAGATCAAAGAAATAGATTTTAATTCAATAGAATTTTCTCTAATTCAAAATGGTATCTTAAGGCAAAGAGGATTTTCTCGTGACATGATTTTCTCAATCGATCAGATTATTGCTTATGTGTCAAAATTCATCACCCTTAAAACTGGGGACTTGATATATCTGGGAACCCCTGCAGGAGTTGGTCCTGTTGGAATAGGAGATTGTTTACAAGGATTTTTAAACGGGGAAGAAATGTTTTCTTTTTTCGTTAAGTAATCAAAATTTAAAAATTTTATACGTATTTCCCTTGTTTTTGACTTTTATAAAATAAATTCCTTGCGTTAACGACGAAAAATCAAACACTGTCGAATATTGCGTAACACTCAAATTTCTTATAAACCGCCCCTCAGCAGAGAATAATACTAATTCCAGCGGAAAATTTGCTGTTTGCACGTTGAAAATTCCATCCGTCGGATTTGGAAAAACTTGCAGTGGAATCTCTGTTTCATTATGATCTTGAATTCCAATGGTACTTGTGTTATCATTTTCAAGGTAAAACAACCCACCCAAATCTTGGCCGATAAATAAATCTAAGTTTGAATCGTTATCTAAATCACCGACTGCGCAAGAACTGTAGCCACCAATATTTTTTTCTTGATTTAAAAAGTTGGCTGAAATTGTTCTAAAGGTTGATCCAATTGTCAAATTATCATCAATAGAATCGCAAAAATAAATTGAACCTTCCAATGATCCAACCATTAAATACGTTGTATCTAAATGCCTAAAAAAATGAGGGAAGGCAAAGCCATCCGGGGAGTTTGGTGTTGAAACGTCAACATTGCCAAGATTTGAATTCATTAATTCAAAGCTTGGATTGGATATGGTTCCAATGTTGAGATAATAAAGGACTTCTCCTGTTTTTCTTCCAATGAGCAAATCGAGTTTACCGTCATCATTCAAGTCAAAGAGTTGAGGAGCCGCAAATTGACCTACACTTATGCTCTGTCCAAGGTGATCTGGATAGTTTACAACTGGTGCTGAGAATGTTGGAACAGATCCGGTTGATGTGTTTTGTAAGTAACACAGCGTACCATTTTCCAAACCAAGAATAATGTCCTTTTTTCCATCGTTATTTAAATCCCCAAAACTAGGAACCATTCGTAAACCAAAGCCTTCTTGTGATAAATTTAAGAAGTCATTGTCAATGAATGTAAAAACCGGATTATCTGCAGTTCCTGTGTTTTGATAGTATGCAATTTTACTTTCTTTCGCTAATACTGGTTTGTACGTAAAGTAATTCGCAACAAATAAATCAACCAATCCATCGTTATCAATGTCCGTTAAAACAGGAATTGAGCCCGTTCCGTGTTCAATCATATCCTCTTGAAGAAAGGATTTCGTTTCAAACACAAAGTTTGGAGTGTTATTAGAAGACGTATTCTTGTATTTTAACACACTTGACTCATTCTCTGAAACATTTTTAGCATTCGGCGCCACCAGTAGATCTTTCTGTAAATCAAAATCAACATCTACCCAAAATGCAGCGGGAAATAATTGCATAGAGACAGGAGTGGAATTAGAGGGAAAATTGGGATTTGCGCTTATCATTAATGAATTTGTGTTGACTTCTGTGCCTCCATTGGTTAAAAAATTAAGCGATGGATAAGTAACATCACCTAAAATGAGATCTTTAACACCATTTCCATTCATGTCTATGGCTAGAACTGTTGATCCTGCATGTGCTTTTTCGGAATTATTTGGCTTCAATTGTGGGTTTGGAACATTCCCTCCTTGGCACGGTGCGGTTTGATCATTTAAAAAAACCGTATTTGAATTTACATCCTCTCGAAATCCACCCCAGCATTCATTTTTCAATTCAAATACCAATGAATCTGAATTACCGTATGTTTCCTGACTTATGTTTTTATGGTATTGCAGGTATTCACCGCTGATGTGATAAGTCAAAATATCAATATCCCCGTCCAAGTCGACGTCAACAATTGCTGGAATATCTGCAGAACTCACATATAAATTAAGTTGTGTTCCCCAATTATCAGAGTAAAGTAGGTTTTTTGCAACAGTCCATTGAAGCCCAGTTGTGCTATTCCCTGTGTTTTTATATACTTTGATGCCTCCAATACCATATGCAAACAGATCGTTTTCACCGTCTTGATTGTAGTCAATCGCGGTCAATCGATACCGTAAATCCGAAGGAAAAAGAGTTTGTCCGATTGGGTTGAAAACATAAGAGCGATTTCCATCGATTAATCGATTTTCAAATAACCTGATTTGATCATTACTTCTATCAAATACCAACAAGTCCATATCGTCATCGTAGTCGTAATCGATTTCAGAAAATTGGGCGTAGTTAAGTCCGCCTGACCAAGCCAATGTTAGTGGCGATCCGTTCTTAGTTACTTGAATGCTATCCGAAAAATTAAAGGAAAATTGGGCCTTATGGTACCACACGTTTAACAACATAAGAAGGAAAAGTGATCTATGCATTTTTGAATCTAAGGTGTAAAATTAAGCAATTCTCACAGAATTTTGAGACTAAATATGTGATATTAAGTGCGCCAACGATTGTTTAAATAATCAATGAATACATGACGAAAGTTTACACATTCGAAGGATTTCATCGTTAATCTCGTAGCTTTTTACAAAGAGTTACAATGCTCATTTTTTAGAATTCGTTCACTGCGGTGATGAATTAATTCGTTTGGATTGCACATATTTTGATATTGCAGTTGAACTCAAATAAAACCAATACTTAATTCAATAAAATTCATTAATTTCGATAAAAAAAAATGCTAAGAAAAATCTATTTTCTGCCGACCTTACTCCTTTTGATGCATTCGTGCAGCACAGAACAAACTTCAATTAAAGGTAATGATAGTACCTTGAAGAGTAAATTTTCAAATTTTGTAAGTAATCGAGAAAATATTATAGCTTTTGGGCAAGTCAACATGTTTCAAGTTTTGGAGAAATCAGAGTATAAACAAAATTTAATTGTGAGTGCCTTAATCGATCAATTTCCTGGCGTGAAAGCATTAAATCAAGATTCACCTATCTATTTTGCTGTTGAAGTTAATGAACAAAATATAAATGATATTAATCCCTACAATATTTCAAATATCTCAAATTTGAAATTAAATGGATTTGCATATGCCTTTATCGCAATTAAAAATAAATCAGAAATAAAAAGTCAGCTTGAAAAAGAGGTTCGTGTAAGATTTAAGAATGCTGACGGAATAGATTACGCACAAGAAAACAACGGAACTTTCGCTCTTTTCGATGATTGCATGATGGTAATGGTGGATTTAAATGACCGTAATCAAGTCGGAATTGAGCAACTTAAATCAGCCTCAAAGTCAATGAACGAAGGAAAGTCAAACGAAGTTATTAATAAACTTATGGCATCTAAGTCTGATTTTATGTTAACCTATGACATGGGCAAATCGGTTAGTTCTGTGCTAAAAGGACTTAAAATTTCGAACAGCGAAACCCAGCAATTGGAATCAGATTTGAAAGGATGTTTTAACACAACAAATTTCAATTTCGAAAATGGTAAAATTGTGTTAACATCTGAAAACATTTTGTCTCCTGCCATGTCGAAATGGAGAATTACAAAATCTGATTCTAAGGAAATCGTTTCAACGCTAGGTTCTGGTTCACCAAAAGCCGCAATTGCCATGAACTTGGATGTTGATCAAATTCAAAAAATACTTGATTCTTATTTAAAATCGAGTATGAGTGAAATCAAAAGCAAATTATCTGCTAGCGAATTACTTGAATTTAATAGAATTAAAGCGGAAGGATTTTCGACGGTATTCAATGGTAGATTTGGTATTGCTGCCTTCTTGAAAGGTGACGGTTATGGTTTCGTTCCGAATGTAAATTTCCAATTAGGAGCCGGAAAAATGTTACTAGAAAAACTAAAAGAGCCTTTAGAAATGGCTAAAACGAGTGGTTTTACAATTGAGAACAAAGGCAATATTCTGTATGGTTACAGTGGAGCTCAAAATGCACCTGGAAAAGGAACTCTCACGCTACCGGAAGGAACTGAAGACTTTGGTAATTATCCAATTAATGGATTTGTAGATATCCAAAAACTTCCTTTGAATGAACTTAATTTACCTGAACAAGCGATGAAAATTATCGCTAAATTGAGTATTTTAAAGTTTAAGGTAGAAGGAGATAAATTCACTCTTGAAATTCAATTTAAAGACAAATCTCAAAATGCGTTAGCGCAAATGATGAACTCAGTTAGCGGATTAAGTTTATAATGGGCAAAGATAAATTGATGCGTTTTGAGGCTATAAAAGGCTTCGACAATGTAACTGAATTTCGTTACAAAGGAGAAAACAAAATTCCTATTTGGAGTGAACACTTTGGAAATTCGGATCCAATTGTTTTAGAATTAGGCTGTGGAAAGGGCGAATATACAGTGGGGTTGGCAAAACGATATCCCCAAAAGAACTTTATTGGAGCAGATTTAAAAGGAAATAGAATTTACATCGGCGCGCGTGACGCCATTCAGAATAAGTTAGGAAATGTACATTTTCTTCGCACGAGGATAGATTTTATTACTGAATGTTTTACTCCAAATTCCATCGATGAAATTTGGCTTACCTTTTCTGATCCACAACCAAAAAAACCTAGAAAAAGATTATCCTCTAGAATTTTTATTGAACGTTATTCTCGCTTCTTAAAACCTAATGGCATTGTTCACGTGAAGACTGATTCTGATCTTCTTTTTGAATTTACAGTAGAACAAATCGAAGAATTCAAATATCCTTTAATTTTCAAATCATGGGACATTTACAAAGAAATGCATCAATTACCTCAATTACTACAAGACGACTTGCTCATAAAAACGCATTATGAAAAATTATTTTCAAAAAAAGGAGCCACAATTAAATACTGTCAATTTTCTTTACCAGAATCACTTTAAAAACCGAATAAAAACACTACTTTTGCAACCTAATTGAAAAAACATGTTTGAAGATTTTAGTTTTTCATCGTTCAAGTCCAAATTTAAGTCAGATAAAAAGTTTAGACTTATCTCCATTCTGTCAGGAAGTGTAGTTGTACTTCTTCTTGGCGTGTTTGTGTATTACCAATTCGTGTATTTACCTAACGAAGAAGCTTCAAAAGAAATTTATTTCGAGACTTTAAATTACGCTGATTCTTCATCAAGAACAGATAAAAACATAAAAACACTAGAAACTAAAATTGAGGAGTTTGATGGGTATACCGGAGCTCTACCTGCTGAATTCATACTTGCTCGTCAATATATGAACAAAGGTCAATTCGATAAAGCAATTACTTCTTTAGAAAAGATTGAACCAGAAGACACTTATTTGTCTGTATTTAAAATAGGTTTACTTGGAGACTGTTATAGTGAACAAGGTAAATTATCCGAAGCGTTCGAGCAATACACATTGGCTGCAAATACGAATACGAATGAATTTACTACACCTATATTTTTATTTAAAGCAGGTTTAATCGCTGAAAAATTAAATCAATTTGAGGAGGCAGCGAATTGTTACAAAAAAATTAAAGATAATTACAAAGAATTTGGTCAGCTCAAACGTATTGATTACTACGTCGCAAGAGCTTCCAATACCAAGGTAAAATAATTCCATGGCAACTTCATTGAAAAATTTGTCATCATTTGACAAATCCAACTTTACCAACTGTGCCGATTTTAACGTCGGCATTGTTGTTTCTGAATGGAATCGAGAAATTACAGAAAACCTTTTAAAAGGAGCGTTAGAAGTATTTCAAATGGTGGGTATCCCCGCTAGTCAACTAAGTATTGAATGGGTTCCCGGTGCATTTGAACTTCCACTTGGAGCTCAACTATTGTGTCAAAATCCGAAAATTGACGGTGTCGTTGCAATTGGTGTGGTTATTCAAGGAGAAACCAAACATTTTGATTTTGTTTGTCAAGGTGCTACTAATGGAATAATGCAAGTAATGCTTACCGAAAATAAACCTATTGGTTTCTGCGTACTTACCGATAACAACATTCAACAATCAAAAGATCGTTCGGGAGGCATACATGGTAATAAAGGAATTGAAGCCGCAGTGGCCTGCTTGGACATGATAAAAATGAAGAAAAAATTAATGTTATGACACTGATTAAATCAATTTCCGGAATTCGTGGAACTATCGGCGGAACTGTAGGTGAGGGATTAACCCCTGTAGATTCAGTTAAATTTGCCGCCGCATATGGAACCTGGCTAAAAAAGAGAAATTCAAGTAATAAAATAAAGGTTGTTATTGGCCGGGATGCGAGATTATCAGGTGAAATGATTTCACAACTGGTATGTCAGACACTGGTTGGTCTTGGTATTGATGTCATAGATTTAGGATTATCAACAACGCCGACTGTTGAAGTTGCAGTCCCTATGGAAAATGCAGCCGGAGGAATAATTCTTACAGCAAGTCATAACCCAAAACAATGGAATGCGTTAAAACTGCTCAACGAAAAAGGAGAATTCATCTCAGCAGAAGATGGAGCAAGCGTTCTTGAGCTTGCTGAAACAGAATCTTTTGATTTTGCAGAAGTCGATCATTTAGGAACGGTAAGGAAAGACGAATCATACATGCAAAAGCACATTGATCTCATTCTTAATCTACCCCTCGTTGATTCAGCAGCCATTCGCTCTGCAAATTTTCATGTAGTGGTGGATGCCGTAAATTCAAGTGGCGGGCTCTTTGTTCCTGCCTTACTGAAATCATTAGGGGTATCAAAAATTACGGAATTATATTGCGACCCTACAGGTCACTTCCCTCACAATCCTGAGCCATTACCCGAACACTTAACTGATTTGTCAGAAAAAATTATTTCGGTAAAAGCAGATATTGGAATCACGGTGGATCCGGATGTAGATCGTTTGGCAATAGTATGCGAGGACGGTTCTATGTTTGGAGAGGAATATACGCTAGTTGCTGTATCAGATTATGTTCTTACCCACACACCCGGTCCAACAGTATCTAATCTTTCCTCAACTCGCGCATTACGAGATATAACGGAATCAAGAGGTTTGAAATATTCGGCTTCTGCGGTAGGTGAAGTAAATGTGGTGACTAAAATGAAAGAAACTGGGGCTGTAATCGGCGGTGAAGGAAATGGAGGAGTCATCTATCCTGCGCTTCATTACGGTAGGGATTCATTAGTTGGAATCGCTTTATTCTTGAGTTTCTTGGCGCATAAAAAGTTGCCTGTAAGCAAATTGCGCAATACATTTCCAACATATGTTATTTCCAAAAATAAGATTGAATTAACACCAGAAATTGATGTCGATTTGATTTTAGAAAAGGTGGCGAATAAATATGCCTCAGAGGAAATTGATACTACAGATGGTGTCAAAATATATATTGGAAAAGAATGGGTCCATCTTCGTAAAAGTAACACCGAACCAATTATTCGGATTTACGCCGAATCTTTCAGTGAAGAGGCCTCAAATAACCTTGCAAACAAAATAATTAAAGAAATAAGATCTTTAATTTGAAATCTTTGATAATAAAGATAAATGAAGTAAGGACATAGCAATTTCCTTTTCTGTCAAAATAATATCGTACGCTGCAAAACCAATACCATTTAAGAGCACACAGCGAATATTCCCTTTGTCATTCTTTTTATCCTGATACATCAATTCAATAACATTCTGAATGTCATCAGGCGCTAAAGATATCATGGGGAAAATTTTTGTCAATGTTTTTTCTATTTCCTTATACTCTAGATCTGACAAGCGGTTTTGCTTCATCGAGATGTGTGCCTCCGTGCACATCCCCAATGCGATGGCATGTCCATGTGAAATAGCGGTTTTGTTCATGTAGTAGGACTCTAAGGCATGACCGACAGTATGTCCAAAATTTAATAATTTTCTCAATCCTCCTTCTCTCGGGTCTTCCTCGATAATTGAAGCTTTAATTTTAATCGAATGAAATATAATTTCGTCGGTTGTAAGTTCATCTTCTGAGTGTATTGTTTTAATTTTATTCCAAAATTCTACATCTCGAATGAGTGCATGCTTCAACATTTCGGCGTACCCGTTAAAAATTTCTTCTGCAGGTAGAGTCTTCAAAAAACTGGTATCAATGTAAACATACTTGGGTTGTGCAAAAGTTCCTAATTGATTTTTATATTGATTCAAATCAATTCCCGTCTTTCCACCGATAGCTGCATCTACCATCCCCATAAGTGATGTAGGAATATTTATAAAGGTCATACCACGTTTGTAAATGCTCGCAATAAACCCTCCCATATCCATTACGACCCCGCCCCCGAGATTTATGACTAAATCGCTGCGCCCAAATCCGTGCTCAGTAAAAGCATTCCAAACCTGAAAGCAAATCTCCATTACTTTATTTTCTTCGCCGCAGGGTAATAATATTATTTCGGCATTTTCAAGTTCAGGAAAATTTGTTGTAAGAAATGTCAAACATGAATCATGCGTATTTTCATCCACAATCACAATGATGTTTTGCTTCTCATATTGATCTAATAGACTCGAAAAACTTGACTTCAAAAGCGAACCAATTTCTACGCTGTATCCGGAACCCTTGAATGTTAACATGACCAAATAATGTATCAAATGTAATTAAACTTTTTCTTTACGTAGCATTTAAAAAAAGCAATTAATTTTGAGCAATGATTTCATTCGACAATACAGAAATTGCCTTTAGAAGTAAATCCAACAAAGACCTGAGAAGGGCTTTTTGGCTCTTCAAAATTATTGGATCCCCTACTATCGTGAAAATTGGAAAAGCAGTTACAAATTTCTTTTTAGCGATTCGTTTTCCAATGGCATGGGCCATTAAACCAACAATTTTTAAGCAATTTTGTGGGGGTGAAACAATACCTGAATGCGATAAAACAATAAACACCCTGGGATCTTTTAACGTTGGTACAATACTGGATTATTCTGTGGAGGGAAAAATAAATGATGAGGATTTTAATCAAACAGTTGAGGTAATTCTCGATACGATTAAGCGCGCCAAGAAAGATAAAAATATTCCTTTTGCTGTTTTTAAAGTATCAGGAATCGGGCGATTTGACCTTCTAGAGAAAGCATCAAATAAGAACCATCAGCTATCGGAAAAGGAAAATAAAGAGTTAGCCGTAATTAACTCACGGATTGGAAAAATTTGTCAAGCGGCACACGATTGTCAAGTTTCAGTATTTATTGACGCAGAGGAATCCTGGATACAAGACATCATTGATAGGTGGGCGAATGAACAAATGATTAAGTTTAACTACTCTCTACCTATTGTCTACAACACGCTTCAAATGTATCGTCACGACCGAATGAACTACTTAAGGGAAATGCTTCTTTTCGCTAAGGAAAATAAGATAATTTACGCAGCCAAAATCGTCAGAGGTGCTTACATGGAAAAAGAACGAGCGCGAGCGGCGACAAAAGCTTATCCTTCGCCCATTCAAGTGGACAAAAATGCTACAGATCGAGATTATGACGAGGCACTAAATTTTATGGTAAGCAACAAGTCACATTTTGCACTTTGTGCCGGGACGCATAATGAAGAAAGCTCATTGAAGCTTTCGCAATTACTTAAGAAAAATGGCATTCCTGCAAATGATACTCGATTTTATTTTTCACAACTCTTGGGAATGAGTGATCACATCTCCTACAATTTAGCAAATGCAGGCTATAATGTGGCGAAATACGTGCCATTCGGACCAATTCGAGAGGTTATGCCCTATTTATTAAGACGTGCCGACGAAAACACTTCAGTAGCAGGTCAAACGGGACGCGAACTGAGCTTGATAACAAAAGAAAGGAAAAGAAGAAAAATGTTGGCTGGAAAAATTATAACGCAAAACAATAAAAACGATTAAAAGCCCATAAATTATTTCACAAGGTGATACGTCTTAGAATTTATCCGAATTAAATACAATCCATTAGGTAAGGTTTCTGTATTAAGGGTAATTCCGTGCACAAAATTTGAGCTAAAAAGAACTTGTCCGAATTGATTCAT
>Ga0194116_10004556_pt1 | contig 15821 bp, 12 predicted proteins | sample TA2MahsurfametaG_4_FD_148617 | JGI IMG/M metagenome (GOLD analysis project Ga0194116, IMG submission 148617) | Freshwater microbial communities from Lake Tanganyika, Tanzania - TA2015008 Mahale S9 surface | ecosystem: Environmental > Aquatic > Freshwater > Lake | place: Tanzania: Lake...
AAACAGCGAATAAATCGGTTTTAATAACCGAACACGCTTACGACCCTCAATACGATCAGACCGCAACAAGCGGACGATTTTGCGTTCAGTTTATGACATTTTGCGCAACTAGTGCCGGCATGAAAGTCCTGGAATGGTGGAAAGATCGTTGCATTGAATGGTGCTTTGCGCGATTTGAAGACGGGAAATTTGGTGACCAGAAGTATCTTGATTGTTGGCCTGAAAGATTTAAAGAAGAGGTACATGTATTAACTGACCGATTTTTAGCATTGGCACCCTGGAATGCAGAGATCGCTTTTGAAAATTATCCACAGCTACTGCCGGTTTTTTACCACTATCATGGACTTCGTTTCATAGGCGAAAAAAGAGTACGACTTCATCGAAGCTATAAAATTTCAAAAAACACAATCAAGAAGATCTATACACCCTATGTGGACGAATTACGGTCTATCAAGACAGAACTGTCTAAATTTGAAACCAATATACCCAGATTACCTGAACGAAGTTTTCTTCAATTGCTAAAGGAATTTCGATTGATTGCTTCCGGCCGGCAAACAGAAATAAAATTTAAATGAGCAGAAGAAATGACCAGCGTGTTACTACTGTCCGATAATCTCGCAACAGGCGGAGCTAGACTGGCCGAGGCTGTTATTAAATCTTGGTCAGCAGAGGCAACACTATATTTCACGCACAGCAATAACTTGAACCTACCCGATTCACTTCCAGAAAATGTTATTCCAATATATTTAACCAAAAGAAATCCGATTCCGCGGAGTTTGCGAAGACTCTGGATATTGTTTAAGTTCAGGGTGTTTATTGTTATGAATTTTACTAACTTCGCTTTGCCACTGAAGTTACTGCCGAGTCGTCGGCGTAAAATTTTTGATGAAATACTTCTAATTCATAATCCATATTTAGTTGCAGAGCCCATGTACATGGGGATTCCTGCTGATTTTAAATTTTCAACCTATCAAAAAATTAAAAAAATCGTTTTCTTTATTTGCTCCCTTCTCTCAGAACCAAGAATTATCATGCACCAGACAAATTGGATGAAAACAAGAATTCAGGTGACTGCTCCAAGTCTTAAGCCAAGGTTCTGGTATCTGATACCTCCTTATCTTCAGTGCGTACCCGACAGAATCGTTCGAGGTTCTGAATTCTCTTATTCAATATTAAGCCGAAATCCGGATCTTAAGCCAGCAAATACTTGGTTCTATCCCAGCGCGATCTATCCCCATAAAAACCACTCGAGGCTCCTTGAAATTGCAAGGAACATACAAAAGTCAAATGGGAATCAGAGGATTGTGATTACTGCCAATGAGAATGAGCCTCTCGCAAATGAATTACTAGAGTCAATCAGAAAAGGCTGTCTTGATAGGATTATTCACAATCTTGGTTGGCTTACTCATGCTGAAACTTTGGCCACGCTTGAGCTCTGCAAAGGCATGCTTTTCTTGTCGACTTTTGAGACGCTTGGACTTCCGCTACTCGAAGCGAAAAGACTTTCGAAACCCATCATCGCTGCCGAGTTGGAAACGAGTAGAGAACTTGTTGGAGACTATGCGGTATTCGTTGATTTGAGTGATCCGTTTTATTCAGCCAAGATTGTAAATCGAATGAAAACCGTGGAAGATTGGTTCACCCCTCCCTCTGATTCCGAAAATGTAGTTGTAGGCAGTGTGTATGAAGAGTACGCCAAGAAACCGCTTGAGTTTCTTGGCAAGACCCGCTCTGGTGGGTCTATTTCGGTTTGAAAGAGTAATCCTAGAAAACCGAACAACTTTGAAGCTCTGCTAGTCTACCATGTCTAGTTAATCTATGAAGAAATCGGACAACTTATAAAAATTCTGTCAATTACGAAATAGGAACTTACGAAGTGAACACTCTTTCAACTTCATCCACCTACTACCGCAACATAGATGCTTTACGAGCAATAGCAGTTATGCTCGTAATGATCGTTCATTTTCCAAGGTTTAGAAATTTTTTTCCAAACCTCAACCCATGGTCGGGTGTTGACTTGTTTTTTGCCATTTCTGGTTTTGTAGTTGCTAAAAGCTTCCTGCCGCAGCTCGAAGATGCTCTATTACAATCAGAATCACCACAGCAACGAGTTCTCGTGTTTGCCAAACACACTAAGGCCTTCTTTGTCCGAAGGTTCATGAGAGTCACACCAGCCGTAATTTCAGCCCTCGTTTTTTATCTTGCGTTCGGTTATTTCCTCGGTGAGACAACTCTTCATGAGTCGACAAACTTGTCGAAGGAGGTTTTTTAAATAGTCACCTACTCGGCGAACTTTTATTCTGCATACAGTACTGACAGTATTTTGGGATGGCACTGGAGTCTCGCCGCGGAAGAGCAGTTTTATTTTGTCTTTCCATTTTTTTGTTTTTTTATTCAGAAAGATTCAGCGCGCGCATTATCGATTTTCGTGATAATACTTTTTATCACGTTCATCATTCGCCCTTATGGCACTTCGTGGTTCGGCACACCTCCAGCATTAATGTACCTGCCGCAGTTTCGATGCGATGCCATTGGCTATGGCTTACTCATGTATTTGGCACATCGGCAAGATTGGTTCTCCCGGATTATGCCCGCAGTGACCTCGCAAAGTTCAATCTTACTTTTTCTAGTGGCAGCAATCCTTGTTTTCTTGCTTGCCTTTGCACCAGGTCTTTCTCTGAACTTTGCCCTCGCAATGCCAATAGTTTGTTTGAGCTCTCTGATGCTATTATCTTTAGCGCTCAGCTCAGAACAAGCTTTTATTCCGTTTCGGCCAATCGATCGGTTGATAGGGTGGATTGGAACACGGAGTTTTGGACTCTATCTTTTTCATGTGCCGGTTTCCCGAATCATTAATCAGATCGAGCGTGATTTTTCGTCTTGTTTTGCCGCAAATTTGGGTGTACTTAGATTCGTCGTAATCATTATCGTTCTTTCGATTATTGTAGAATTTAATTTCCGCTTTGTGGAGCAACCTTTCCTAAGACTAGGAAAAAGATGGTCTACGAACATCCTAAGATGATTGAATAAAAAAATTAAACTCCATGGAAACCAATTAAATGACCAGTATCGTTGATAAATTGAGAGCGAATAGGTATTTTCTCACCCATGCTTTTTAGCATTATCATTGCGACGTATAACGCTGAAGTTCACATTCAGAACTCGCTTGATGCATTGGTGAATCAAGCATTCAGCGATTTTGAAGTGATTATAAAAGATGCCGATTCGAGAGACCGGACTCTTGAGATAGCACGTGCCTACAAATCTAAGCTGAATTTGAAAATTATCCGAAAACGAGACAGCGGCATCTACGATGCTTGGAACCAAGCTCTGGAACATGCTGTTGGGCAATGGATCATCTTCCTCGGTGCGGACGATAAACTCGTACGGAGAGATGCACTTCTGGAAATGTCAAAGTACCTTGCAAACACAACTCACGAACTAATTCTCTTTCGAGTGCAAGTAGTGCGCCCCAACGGCACAGCCGTATTCCAATTCGGCAAAAAACCGCATCGAAGTTGCACACTCTGGGACTGGATGGGATGTATTCACCATCAGGGGCTTGTGCACAAGTCATCGCTGTTTGGGCAATTTGGATGCTTCGATACCTCTTTTAAAATCGCTGGCGACTTTGACTGGCTCTCTCGGTTTTATACCAGTGGCAAAGTCTTAGAGTTTTTTGAAACCGAGCCTTTTATTGAGGCTTCGCTTGAAGGGGTAAGCACGGCGTTTTCAAGTCGAACGAGAACACTCATAGAATACCTCAGAGTTTGCTTGAGATCCGATCCAAGATCCGTGCCGAGCGCGCGATTTGCACTTCTTAAGAGTCGAGTCAGAGACTGCGTGGTCGCCATTTTTGGCGACCGAGTGTCAAGGTTCATGACAGATGTATTCCGCTTCGTGACTGGAAGGAAACCAATATGGTTTCGTTAAACAATGGGGTAACGGAGCCCAATATAATCAGCGCCACTAGGTTTGCCACGGTAAAATTCTGCGGCTATTTTTTTTTCCTGGTGAGTCTCACAATTCCATGGGTTTCATTTGGATTTAACAATTGGGACAGCCAAATCTGGCCATTCCTTGCAGCTCTCTTATTTTTATTGAGCGCACTTTTTCTTGATACTCAAAGGCTCAGCTTACCAAGATTCTTACTACTACCCTTGCTGCCAGGAATCTTGTTTCTTGTATCCGCAATCGATTCAGGCCTATTTGCATCATATAGACTTGCAGCGAACTATTTCTGCATGAGTATATTACCAATCGCATTCCTTAACTTTATTCAACGATATGGTGAACTAAGGAAGTTGATGGTAATTTCACTTACGTTGTGGGTAATAATTGCTATTGCTCAGTATTTAGGGTTGCTCGTCCTTCCAAACACTAGAACAACGTTTGATCGAGGTGTCGTGAGCCTTGCACCAGAGCCCTCGTTTTTCGGAATCTTTCTTTTTTTCTTAACATGGAACTTCCTAGCCGGGCAGACGAGAAAATTTACCGCTAAAAATGCACTTTTTTGCGCCATTTCACTACTCGCAATTCTCCTGCTTGCAAAATCAAGTTTATTGTTGCCATTCTTTGCTCTTGCTTTCTTTCTCATGATCATTCACTCGCTCGTTCTCCAACGGAATTTAATAGTCGCCGTTGTGATTTTGTTTTTTTGCATTACTAGCGCTTTGGTTGGCTTATTTCTTTTCGCAGGAGAATCATCTGAGAAGATCAGAATCGTAGCACTGACAAGGACTTTTTTAAGTGAAGGGCCCACCTCATTGATCTTAAGCGATGAGAGCGGCTTCGAACGAATGCTACACATCGTTACTCCATTTTTTGGAGCGATTCAAAACTTTCTTCTGCCGGGAAATATTGAAACCTTTAACGAGCATTCGAAAGTCATGGGTAATTTCATGAACGATTGGATGTTTGGCGAGAAAAAATACGACAAAATTATGTCCTGGCTTGGTGCGCTTGTATACGAATGTGGGATTTTCGGGCTGATCTTTTACGTCATCTTAATATTCAAAATGAATACGGGCAGGTTGTCCCGAGGATTTGAGCTTCTTCTCCTAACTATGTTTCTGCTGATGGCGATTCCTCATGCATTCCCTCTGACCTATTTAGTATTCGCCATGTTGATTCATAGTAAATCTCCAGGCGTCAGGTAAGCGTATTTTGGCAGACTTGAGCATCTTTACTCTGCGTATCGGCTTTTAAAAAAACTGCCGCAATTTTCGTAGAACTTTCAAACTAGCTGCCACTTCCGGCAGAAAAATATTATTTTTCTTTGCAGCTTTTATACATTCTCGTCGTGCCTCCAAAACTGTCCTAAGGCCATTTTTATTGCTTATTCCGCCCTTGCGCATGTTCACAATTTTACAGGGCACATATTTCACGTGCTCCGCCTTCATTCCCTTCAGAAAGCGAATCATCAGATCATAGTCTGCAGCAATTCTGAACTCAGTATCGAAACAACCCAATTCACGATATAATTGAGCGCGGGCATAAAAAGCTGGGTGTGCAGGCATCCAACCCAGATCAATTTGACGCGGAACATATTGCCCCGAACACCACTTGCGAACAACTTTTGAAGAGTCAAATTGATCGACGTAATCAAGGTCTCCATAGCTGATGTAAACGCCCGGGTCTTTAAACGGCTCGAGAATCAACGATGCGCTGAATGGGGTCGAAAAAAAGTCATCTGAATTTAAAAAGCCAATGACCTCTCCTTTTGCAAGTTTCAGACCCTTATTCATTGCATAGTAAACACCTTCATCTGGCTCCGAAACAAAGTGTGCAATTCGACTAGAATATTTGGAAATAATTTCTCGAGTCCCGTCGTTACTCCCACCATCGACAATGATGTATTCAATATCGACGTCTCTCTGAGCGAGAACACTTTGGATTGCGGCCTCAATGGTTCTCTCTGAATTATAACAAACAGTAATCAACGATAATAGATTTCTGCTCAAGCTACGACTCACAATTGAGGTTCAAAATCTCTTCAAATTAAGCAACGCATCTGAAATTAGAGCCCAGCCTTGGTAAATACCGTTTTCAATGTGCGAAACATAATCTGAAGGTCAAATAGAAAGTTTTGATTCGAGATATAAGCCAAATCATATTTGAGTTTCACATCTGGGCTACTCACATAACTTCCATTGACCTGAGCAAGTCCCGTAACGCCAGGTCTGATTTTGTGGCGTTCTGAGAATCCGACGACCTGCATTTCGAAACTCTTTACTTCTTCGGGTATAAGCGGGCGAGGACCTACAAAACTCATGTCACCTATTAAAATGTTAACCAATTGGGGCAACTCATCGAGCCTCGTCGAGCGAAGAAACCGGCCAATTTTCGTAAAACGAGGGTCATCTTTTGTTGCCTGCATTAAACCAAAGGTTAGGGCAGAGTTATGCACCATGCTTCTAAATTTAATTATCGTAAAACTGTTGAGCTCTCGGCCAACCCTAACCTGCGCATAAAACACGGGACCCGGCGAGGTTATCTTTACTGCTAGCGCAATTAAAGCCATCGGAATTGAAAACAAAATTAAAAGAACGAATGCAAATATTACGTCGAAACTTCTCTTCAACAATAGATTTAGCGACGACGGAGGGCTCAACTTGAGCTCGATAAGGGGTAGATCGTTAATGCGAAGGTTCTGTAACCGCCCCAGAAGGATCTCGTATATCGTCGGCAGGGCATAAACATTGACCCCTCGGCGCGCTGCTGACAATAAGCAACTAAAAGCCTTCTGCTGAAAAGAGTCAGAGGGCGCCAGAATAACCGAAGCGTATGGTTTTTCATTGGTATAATTGTCGAACTCGTCAAACGGTAAAATATCGAAGTTTCCTTGGCTCTCTTGAGAATGCTCGGGAGAAGCGTCGGGTACAAAGATTGCCACGACTCTCACATGAGATGAAAATGGAGGAGCACTCAATTCGTTGAGGAGTTTGCGAACATCACTCCAACGCCCCACCAAAACAACATCACTCACGTCAGATTCAGTCACCTTAAAGTAGGCAAAACGCCAAAAAACTGAAAGTAAATAGTTTACAGAGACTGCAACTCCGAGGAGTGAGCGTGGGAAAGAAAAATTCTGAGACAAATAAAGGTATGTAAATGACGCTGCTAGAATGGCTAGATTTGCAGGAAGTGCTCTTTGCAACCAATTAGTCACGCTTGAGGAATGCCAGAGATCGTAGACCCCAAAAGAATATTGCAGAAAGACATAAGTGAAGCCTAACAAAACTGCTGGCACCCAATATGTTTCGAAACCCGCTGGAAGCGAGTCTGGTAAAAGACCGGTAAATATTGGTAGCGGAATCTTTGTCCGGATATAAAACGACAGTGCTACGGCTATTCCAACACATAAAAAATCGGCTGCTGCAAAGTACTTGCGACGACGAAGGTGCTGGAAATGAATCATGTCTTCTACTCAAGTGAATTGTGTAAAAAGGAGATAAATCATTTGTCTAGGTTATTCAAACCTTAGATAGGGGGCTGAATGCCACACCGAGAGCAAGATGAGAGGCTAGGTCAAATTAATAACACCCTGAATACACAGGGTTATTGTATTCTGCAGTGCGTTCAGTCATCCAAAACTGCAAAGAAAAGTTCGCCTGCTCAAGCAACAATCGAACAGGTGCTCTAAAATAAATCGAAATAGAACTTGCAAAAGAATCGAATTCCTTGACTAAATTCTCCGGACTGAGGCCTGTGTCGAAAACATAGTTCCCCCTCTCCCGAACAGAAAAGAATAGCGTTTGTTCCCTACTTTCGGGAGAGATTAGCAACTCTATCGCATGGTTAGCACTCTGACCTCTCAGTTCTTGCCAATTAATGAGAATTTCACCTCCATCGCTTAAAACAGCTGAAGGAGTATTTGAGAGCGATTCTACAAACCTTATTCTAATCTTCACGCGCTAGGCTCCGAGTTTTCGTTTAATTGAATGGTAAAGCCCAATCGGAACAAACCGCTTGACTCCACGAAGAACCACAAAATCCGCAAGCCTATACCTGAGCGGCTTCTCTTGAGATGAGACAAGCAACTCTGAAGGCTGCGAATGCCGCAGCTGATGCATGTATGCAAAAGTCTCATTAAGGCGAGGATCTTTCTCAATTCCGAGTGTTACAGCTTCACACAATGCCTGCAGGGCTGCATTTCTTGTTGCGTCAAATGGCTGCTTTAACAGCATACGCGCAAGCCCCTGATATTTTGGAATGGCAGAATTGAGAAACTGTTGGCTGAAATTTCGAGCCTCCTCGGATAAGTTACCAAAATAGTCACCAGCAGTCTGGTGCTGGGTTTCAAAAGCATTCAAAATATCAGTTTCATTTGAAAAACATATGGCGTTTCGACCATGTATACAGAGTCCTGGAGCACCCTGATAATGCTTTACAATCACCAGACCTCCAGTTGCCATCATTTCTAGAGGAGCAAAACCAAAACTGTCGAGTAGACTGGCACGTATAAGAACATCATTAACACTGAATACACGAACAACCTCGGCACGCGAGATATTATTGAGAACAACCCATCCCTTGGCTCTGAGTTCATCAATAAATTCCCAACTCTCAGGCGTGCCGGCAAAGACCAAAGTCTTACTCTTAAAATTAAGCCGATCGCAGAGATTTATGGCCTCAGGAAGATTCTTGTATTTCGCAAAACTCCCCTCGACCACCACGCTGCAATCTTGGGGGCTCAATTTGGATTTCCAGTCACGGGAGTTTGCCATCGCAGCCCATTCAATGTCACCAGGCAGTTGATTCATTATTAAATGACTGTCTGTCCCAAATCGAGTGCTGAGCACTGCCTGTATCCAATGCGATACGGCAACTACCTCAATGCCTCTTAATAGATAAGGAGCTAGCGCACGGAGACGTTCCTGAGGCTGCGCTGCGGGTGGGAAATACTCCTCAATGCTTTGAGCGAGCCATAAAAAGCGCCTCGCAGGAATCCTCGCCCCCCAGAACAAACTCTCCCACCAAGTAAAAACAAAGAGGTCAAAGGGAGCACCGTAGTTTTTAATTGCATACGCAATGCTGCACAATCGGCCACCATATTTCGCGTTTGCATGATTGAGAGACCCCGAGGGCGTGGCTATTGTAACATCATATCCATCAGTCTCCATCGCCTGAATAAAGTCACGAATTACAAAAATGCCCCCACTCAATGTATAGTCAGGTGCCAGAACAATAATCCGAGCTGATTTGTCTGTTGTACCAAGGCTTGCTTTTGCAATCAAAAGTCGAGGCTCGGCAAATCCACATTTCACTCGAGAAAAGAATTCTGAGGAGACGCTCGTGCTGACTTCGGAGTCAATAAAAAATTCAATGCTGCGACCATCTCGACTCTTAAGGTAAAGCTCAAGAAGGTCCCATCCGCCGGTTCTCAGAAAGAACTGCCGCGCAGGAAGCCTCCGAGTGAGATCGTTATCAGCATCCGCGAGTACTACAACATCAGAGTGGGTCTTCTGAAGATCGAGCAAAGCTGCACAGACATCGTCAAGAAAATCATACAGAGTTGCAGTCGACACGAAAACAACTGCCGAACTCGAACTCTTTGAGAATTGCTCCCAGGCTCTTCTCGCGTACTCCTGCATTCTCATGCCCATTTCCGAACCAACAGAGCAAGTTTTAATATCACGCAGCCAAGATAGAGAATCGTTACTTTTTTCTGCTGCCAGTGCCTTTTCGTGAAGCAGCCCCCAACGCTCGTGAAAGATTTGTGTTTGTGGTTTTTCCGAAACCATACCAAACGAAGTCTCTCCCCGATGATAGACCATGGCAGTTGGCACAACCAACGTTTCATGTCCGCGCGAAAGCAGCCGGTAATGAAGATCGCTCTCTTCCCCATAGCCTTTACCAAAAACAGGGTCGAATAAGCACTCATTTGCGCCAATCGAAGTAATCCGAATGCCCAAGAGGTGACCCACCGATGTAACAGCGTTGCACCTTTTCGTATGACGATGGTGTCGTAGAAAATCATTCGCTTCAGCGACGGTCACGCCCTCTGGAAGGTACAACGTCAATTGAGCACCACGTGTTGCAAAATAACTAACCAAAGCACAGTTCTGGTATGTACGAAAAAGGTTCATACCTTCAACAAGCCAATTTTTGGTCACAATTACATCTGAATTACACAAGAAGACGAAATCATATTGAGCTCTGACTCTTTCGAAAAATTGATTGCAAGACCCCAAAAAGCCCAGATTTTCTCGATTCCTCTCAAGCACAAAATTGCCCAATTTAGCATGCAGTTCTTCAAGTTTAGGCCATACGCTACTCGAAGGAGACGCATCATCGACGACGTAGAGGTCGAACGGCTCTCCAGCATCAATTGTGCGGAGGGCCTCAATGCAACGCAATGTCCAATCCAATGCGTTATAGACTGGAACAATAACTGCAATTCTTCGTTCTTGATTCATTTTAGGGGCGGAAGTCACTTCTTCTATTGTCCTATCCATTTCTGCGGTCATTAAAAGCGCTCACAAACTTGGCCTCAAACATAACCTCGTTGCCCTGACTGGAGAACGCATCACGAAATGACTGTTCGAGCTCCACTGCCATTTGCTCTTCAGATAAGCACTTATCAAGACGACTACCGCCAATCAACGTGATACCGCGATTACGGAGCGCCTCTTCAACCTTCAAAAAGATATCATGCTGATTCAGAGTGACAAAAACGGTCTTGTTTGCCGAAAAAATTAACGAATCTCCCCAAGCTACGCATGAAGATGAATTCTCTGGCGAAAGGGCAGCTTCAGCTATGGGATCTCCCCAAAATAAAAACTCAAGCGCCTCCCTATCTGAGGCACTTAAGCGCGAACAAAAATCTTGTAATGAACGCAAAACAAGAGCCAACGACGACGATGAGAGGGCAAAGTCTGAGAGCACTACAACTTTGAAAAAAGTCTGACTTGAATCTAGCGGCGAAGAGTCCACCACTTGTTTTATGGTCATTGGGATTGAACAACTAGTCCGTTTAAAAGAAAGCGGAACCCTGCATGAATCACACTGCAAGCGAAAAGATTGCTCACCCCGAGGCAATTCAAGAAAATCATGTTCACCCCAGAGGGCAATATGCTCGATTTTTACCGAGGAAGAGCTAGTAAAGCGATACTCGATGGTCGAAAAAACCTGAGACGTCGAGACCCAATCAAGAGAATAAAACACACATTGAGCTGGCAACAGAACTGAGGCGGAGCCCAAGTGTTCAAATGTATGAAATTGCAAATCAGCCAACTTGAGACGATGGTGAGTACAAAAACCATTCAATAAATTCTTAAGTTGAGATAGGCCTTCGCCGTCTTTCAAAATACAGATGCGAATCTGAAAAATTTCACCCTGATGAAAAGATTCTTCAAATTTCGCAAGCAAGTCTGAAAGCTTCAGATGCGAATACCCAAACGGAAGAAGGTCATTGGCAGATGATGCCACTATCACCCAAGCCTTTTCACGTCCGACGACATCCAAATCGAAATCAATTGGCTTCATAAATGAGGTCAAGAAGCGATCCTGCCAAAGACCCAATAAATCTCGAGAGAACAGCGACGGAGTCTCTAACTGAGGCACTGCAATTCCAACTGAACTCACTGGAGCAGCCTTCTCTAACCCCAAATAAAACCGAACAGCCTCCTCAGGTGGACCATCGAAAACAACCCTTCCTAAATGAAGCACTATGGCTCGAGTCGCCCAACTCTGGACAGTCTGTAAATCGTGCGACACAAGACAAATGGTTTTACCCATTGCTTTAAATTCATTCATCTTGGCCATGCATTTTCTTGCAAACGAAAAGTCACCGACAGACAAAATCTCATCAATCACAAGGATATCAGGATCAATCATCACAGCTACACTAAACGCTAGCCGCATATACATGCCACTGCTATAAACCTTCACGGGCTGATCAATAAAATCCCCAAGCTCAGAAAATTCGATAATATCCTGGACAATTTCGGCCATTTTTTTGCGGGGCATTCCCAGCACCTGGCCATAAATAAAAACATTTTCTCGACCAGAAAACTCGGGGTGAAAACCTGCCCCTAGCTCGATCAATGCACTTAATTTACCATTCACGCGGATTTCACCGCGGTCAGGCCAATAAATACCGGAGATAAGTTTCAGAAGGGTACTCTTTCCGCTCCCATTCTTGCCGAGAAAGGCGACCACTTCGCCAGACTGAATCGAGAAACTAAGGCCATTATAGAGTTCCCTCGACTTTGAACCGCTGGAACCTCTCCTGAGCCATGAAAGAAAAGTCTCTTTCAAGGTTTCGCTACCACGGCTCAGGTAAGTAAAGGACTTCCACAGATTTTCGACGGAAATGGCAGCAGAAGTTTGAATCATATCCGCTCCGCTAATCGTCTACGGAACCATGCGGTCACAAAAACGGCAAAAACCTGGAGAAACAATAAACACGCAAAGGAAATGAAAATTGCACTGCCGTGTGGCATTCGCCCCCAAAAAATAACGTCTGAGGTTATTCGAAAAACCTGAGCAACCGGGTTCATCAGGAGCAGATTTTGAATATTCGGCGCCATATCATCAAAGCTATAGACAACTGGAGTCGCAAAAAACAAAATGGTGAGAATATTGCCCACAAGTTGCTGAATATCCCGATAAAGCGCACTTAACACCGAGAGAACTGATGCTAGATAAACAAAAAAGAGGGCTAGAAAAACAAAAATAAGCGGCAATGCAAGGAGTGTATACGGGATTCTTTTATAGATGAATATTGCAAAAACCGCATAGACACAGAACGCTAATAAAAGATTCATACATTGAGCAAGTACTACTTTAAATGGAATAACCTCTGGAGGCAGGGGGGTTTTCGTCACCAAGCCTCCCGCTGCTAAAAGGGAAAACGAACCCTCATTGACACAAGCCGAAAACGCCTGCCAAATCAAAACTCCTTGCAGAACAAAAAGAGAATAATCTGGAATTTCGAATCGAGATAGATTCCTAAAAACAAGTGAATAAGTCAGCATAAGCAGGAGTGGGTTCAGGAAAGTCCACAGAAACCCAAGCACGCTTCCTTTGTAACGCGCAGCCAAATCACGCTTCGCAAGAATCCAAATCAACTCCCGGTTCTTGTAGATATTCGAATAGTATTCAGAATGAGCTCGAAGAAGATCAACCATCAAACTTATCTCACAGCATTCACAAGTCACATGGAAAATTAACCTTACCCACCAACAAGAAATCTTTGGGGAATCAGATAAAAAGCTCCACAGAAGGAAGCTACCACAAAGATCAAAATTAGGAAGTAAGGTGCAATGAAACGAAGCCCTCGTGTTTCGGGGGTCGAAAAAAGAAGATTCAATGCGTTAAAAAATGGAAGTATAAACAGACCGAATGCAGGCAATAGATACCTCCCATGAAGCGTATGTGATTGGCTCCAAGCCCCATAGAGGAGCACAACCCAGATTGCTCCGCCAAGCAGAAAAGGGAGTGTCACAAGCAGCAGCGTTGGTATTGTCTGACGAAAAAAAACAACTACAGAAGCCAATACAGAGATGCTGAGAATAATTTTCAGAAAAAAATAAAAATATTGAGGGGCAACCGTGTCAAGCCAACCATAAGCAAGAAAATTTGATTGCCACAAAAAATAATCTTGCTCCAAGTTTACAAATTGAGAAAAGAATGCCTCTACGCATTCAACCAAAAACGCCAGAAAACCTGGCCTTCCCTCGCCCGCTCCATAAATGTTCGGAGCAAAAACAGGTTTGCGAAATAGAATCGCCAACAATATCGCAAAACCCAGAAAAACCGAAAAAACAGCGAGAGAAAGAATGTTTCGGAGGTGTACGCACTCAAAGCGCCCTGAATCTTGTCTTAAGAATCTAGATAGAAACTTAAAAACGATAAAAACCGTTGCCCAAAGTGCGGGCACAGAAACGATAGGCCTAGAAAAACAAAAAAGTAATATTTCACTTACCCCCGGAAAATGGGAGAAGGGAATATATCCATTTATACTCAAAAACCAGCCGGACATTTTGGGCCACAATCGCAGAGACCACACGTCTCCGAGAATGAGCATTCCCAGAATGAAACCAGTTGGATAGGCAAAAAAGCCGAAAAATCCGACCTTCCTGATCTGTCCCGCTCCCCCATCTCCGGAACACTCAGGTTGTGGAGGACAACCGACAATGAACTTTGAAGCCCAAATCGCCTGAGACAAAGCCACAATCGGAATAACATAAATGAGTACGGTTACCGGAGTTGCACTATCAACCAAAGCGGGAGTTAAAGCCCCAGCCAAAAACAGAAAGAGCAACCGTCCCTTTCCTTCCTGCCCTGCCAGCAAACAGGCCAAGCATGAACTGCCAGCGATGATTGCCCAGCCATAATTTGAAACCGAGGTAAAAAGCGAATTGGAAACTGGATTGCATAAACAAAGTAAAAACAACGCCGCGGCAGAATATTGCTCAAGGCGAAGTAACAGCCCGAACACGATAAATGCCATTAATGTCGGCAGAAACCCCAAAAACAGCCGCAACCACCACAATGCAAGCTGTTCAGGCTCAGAACTCGACTTCAGAACTCTGTAGTAATGGGGCAGCAAGATTTTCGAAGACCAGGAATAGAACGCTGACCTATTTTCTGAATTGACTGTAAAATCGCTCTGCCCGAATCCATCTAGAGGAATTGAATCGCGAAGAATGGGGATCAAAGGACTCGAACTCGTTTCTAAGAATCTGGCATCAGCGGCTGACTTCAGGAACCATTGCCTAAGATTGGCCGTCTGAAGTGAATCGAGTGAGTTTGCCACAATTCCCAACGCATGCTGGGGTTCGTCTGGGTTTTGAAAAGCCGGCGTGATGACAGAAAACATAAGAGAAAATGAAAAAAATATTCCAAAAAATATTACCGAAAGCTTCTTCTGTATGAGATTAAAACCAAAGGAAGTCGACGTCAGAGTCGCAAATGCTGCCGAAAGAAAACAAACCAGCAATAGCGCACAGACATTAAGCAGGCTCGCCTGTGAAGCTGTAACCCAATGAAAAATCCGTCGAAAACCTCGCTCATTAGCCGATTTTGGTGGCGAATCGTTCGGGTAACGAGAAAAGATGAATTGAACCGCCGGACTGAATTGCCCATTTTCGTCTCGGACCGATGAGTAAACAGCCACCTTGGAATGATCGGACGACCTCAGCTTTATGTCTACAAGCGCCGCGGACGATGATTCTCCAATTCGAGTTGGTGCTACAATTTTGCCAAAGCTTTCCTTTTTACAAGAAAGAAACACCGTATGCCAGTCATTATCCCGAACAAACGCTTCAGCATCAGAAAAACAGTGCAGCCTAAGAGCTTCCCAGGTAATTGTTAGCTCGAAAAGAATCTTTTTGGGTGCACCACCAGTCCCAATAAGAATTTTGGCTCCAACAAACTGATCTGCTTTATCCGAAACGATAGGTGTCTGGTTAGAAGTCTGAAATGACACGTGACTTTCTTCGTCAGTCCATCCAAATATAGTGTTCTCGGTTCTGATTAACTCAGGAACAAGTGTATGGCGTTTAGGTATAAATCTCTTGGGTGAATGAAATTCATCGAGATTTCGTTCGTAAAAGGAGAACAGAAGGGCTCCAAAAATAAGAAGCCCGGCAAAAAAACGCAGCAAGAACGGCTTAGCAAGCAATTGCCCCATAAATTCCTTGATTCCGAATAATTCAAAAAACTAGCAGAATCTTTAAAAAATAGCTAAGTTTTGCTCTCAACAAATCAATCCAACCGAGCCAGTAGAAAGCGAACTCATTTTGAATAAATTTGTTGCAGAAATGCTTGAGCCCGATAAGCAAAAACTCGAAAAGTTACTCTCTGCTTGT
>Ga0194116_10004557_pt1 | contig 15818 bp, 17 predicted proteins | sample TA2MahsurfametaG_4_FD_148617 | JGI IMG/M metagenome (GOLD analysis project Ga0194116, IMG submission 148617) | Freshwater microbial communities from Lake Tanganyika, Tanzania - TA2015008 Mahale S9 surface | ecosystem: Environmental > Aquatic > Freshwater > Lake | place: Tanzania: Lake...
CGTAGCCGTACTGGGCGATGGCGCGTTCAAAGGCGGCGTGCAGCCGCTCCAGCCGGTCTTCGAGGATGTCGTCGAAGCGGATCAGCAAGGGCAGGCCGAGGTTGCGGCCCTCCAGCCCCTGCACCAGCTCCATCAGATCAAGGCTGCCGCCCCGATCGCCCTGCGGCTGCACGCTGATGTGTCCGCGGGCATTCACCGAGAAATAGGGCTCCCCCCAGCGGCTCAGGCCGTACAGCTCGGCGCTGTCGGCGCTGCTCCATCCCTGCTGCTGGCCGGCGATGGCGGATGGGGCGGTCACCACAGGCTCTGCAGGTGGGGGTAGGACCTGATTTTGGAGTCTGCAGTCACAAGTGGGATGTTCAGTTCCCGTGCCTGCGCAACCAGAAAGCGATCGGCAGGGTCGGGATGGAAGGGTTCAGGCAGGCGGGTGGCGGCTACGGCCACGGCCGGAGTCAGTGGCAGCAAGCGCAGCTCTGGGATCGCTTCCAGCAACGCAAGCCAACGTTCGAGGTCCATGGTGAGGCCGAGGCGGCCTCGCTTCACCAACATCGCCACCTCCCAGCAGCTGATGGCTGACACCAGGTGCGTTTGCCCCTCAAGCTCCAGTGCAGACAAGGCGGGCCTTGAGAGTCTTTCGTGATCGCCGTTCACCCACCAGATCAGCACGTGGGTGTCGAGCAGGATCACGCCAGGGCCTCCCAATCGCTTTCGCCCACTGGCTCGAAGGGTGCCTCGTAGTGGGTCACGGATCCACGCAGCGCCTCCAGAGGAGCCACGACGTCTGTCCCTGTCGGTCGATAGGGACGGATTTCGAGCGCAGGTCGGCCGTGATCTGTGATCACCACAGCTGCTCCACTGGTTTCGATCTCACGAAACAGGGCCAGCGCCCGGGCTTTGAACTGCGACTTGGAAACCTCGCGAGGCTTTGCGGACACGGCTCTATCTGACCCTGGTCATCTGAGCGTAGTCAGTTTTGGTCTGGGTGGTTTGCCCGCTTGTGCTTGCCAAGCGGCAGGCCCGCCGCGGACGATGGGCCGGATCTGAACCTTTTGATTCCATGGCTGCTGAACGCACGTTTATTGCCATCAAGCCCGATGGCGTGCAGCGCGGCCTGGTGGGCGAGATACTCGGCCGCTTTGAGCGCAAGGGCTTCAAGTTGGTGGGCCTCAAGCAGCTCACCCCCAGCCGTGAGTTGGCTGAGAGCCACTACGGCGTGCACCGCGAGCGCCCCTTCTTCGCTGGTTTGGTGGACTTCATCACCTCCGGCCCCGTGGTGGCCATGGTGTGGGAAGGCGACGGTGTGATCGCCAGCGCCCGCAAGCTGATCGGCGCCACCAAGCCCCTCGAGGCCGAGCCCGGCACCATCCGTGGCGACCTGGCGGTGAACATCGGCCGCAACGTGATCCACGGATCCGATGCTCCCGAAACCGCCCAGTTCGAAATCGGCCTGTGGTTCCAGCCCTCCGAGCTGAGCGACTGGACCCCCGCTGATCAGACCTGGCGCGTCGAGGGCTGAGCTTGCCTTCGGGCGGCGCTGCCTTGGCTCAGGCCAGGGTGAGCGCTGCCCACATCACCTTGCAGAGCAAGTGCAGACCCTGATCGGTGCTCATGCTGGTGCGCCGCTTGCACTTGCCCAGATCAATCAGACAGTGGAGGCCCCACTCGGCCAGGCCAAGCAGCGGCTGGCCGGTGATCAGGCCCACCAGCAGCCCGTGAATCGCCCCATGGCCGCTGAGCCACCACTGCCAGGGCAGGCTGCCGGAGCAGCCCGGACACTTCTCCAGCGCCATGCGGTCGCTCTGTAGAGCGAAATCCCCCAGAAAGTGGGCCATGCAGAGCAGGGCCAGGAGGTTGAGGAAGGGCAACAGCTGCATCGCTCAGGCCGTGCCGGCCAGCGGTGATCCGCCCATGCTGATCGCGTTGGCCCGAGTTGGCTCAGGCTCCGAAGCGATCCCAGCGGAACGCCCCCAGCAGCTCTTGTTGCTCCGCAGTGCAGCCAGCGTTGCTGAGGCAGGCCGCCAGCAGTTCTGCGGTGATGGCCGCCAGCAACACCCCATTGCGGTGATGCCCTGCGGCGAGCCAAAGCCCCGGGATCGCACTCCCCCCGAGCAGCGGTCCCTCGTCGGGGGTGCAGGGCCGGAACCCCCACCAGCGTTCCATGGGCGGCCACTGGCTTGCGGCGGGAAGCAGCGCCTCCACACCGGCCTGCAGCTGCCGTTGGCCAAAGGGGGTGAGGCCCTCGGTGAAGCCGGCTTCGCGCTCGCTCGTAGCCCCCACCACCAGCAGCCCGTCTTCTCGCGGCTCGCGGCACCAGGTAGGTGCCCGGCCCGAAGATCACCCGCTGCAGGGCATCGCGCGGCCCCTGCAACGACACCATCTGCCCCTTCACCGGGAAGATCGGCAGCTGCGGCAATAGTTGTGCGCTCCAGGCGCCGCTGCAAAGCACAGCGGTGCCGGCCTTGAGTGTTTGTAGATCCGCCGCGGCGTCGCGCACCCGCACGCCGCTCAGTCGTCCGTCCTCCTGGAGGAGCTCCAACACCTCAACCCCCTCCTGGAAGCGCACCCCCCGTTCCACACAGGCCCGCTCCAGGGCGCGCATCAACTGGCGGCGGTTGTCGATCTGGCCGTCCTGGCGGAACAGCAGTCCCGCCTGCCAGCCGGGGCCGATGCCGGGGAGTTCACGCTCCAGGCCCTGCCAGTCGAGAGCTTCCCCCCAGGCTGCCGTTGGGTAGACATCCCGTTCGGCCGCCGTGGCGAAGGGCACCACGATGCCGCAGGGGCGCAGGCCGCAGCTCAGGCCGCTGTCGGCTTCGATCTGGGCCACCCAGGCGGGGATGCGCTCGAGGCTGCGCTGGCCGAGCTCCAGCAGGGCACCGCTCAGCCCCTCGGCGTGGGGGGCGAGCATCCCGGCTGCCACGAAGCCGGCCGCTTCACTGCGGCGCCGGCTCAGCACCTCCACGGCTCTGCCGCTGCGCGCCAGGGCATGGGCCAGAGCCAGGCCCATCAGGCCACCGCCGAGGATCAGCACCGGTGCAGCGGTGTCGGTCGCGGCGGTGGCGGCCATGGCTTGGGGGCAGCGGCAGACGGCCCTTCAGTGTTTCAGTCCACTGCGGCCGATGGCCATCGGCCCCTTTCCATAGGATCGGCCCACGCTTGGAGAACACACATGGCTGCTGAGGCCGCCTGGGAAGCCGTGATCGGCCTGGAAACCCACGTGCAGCTGGGGACCAACAGCAAGATCTTCACCAGCGCCTCCACGGCCTTCGGCGACGACCCCAACACCCATATCGATCCGGTGGTGTGCGGCTTGCCGGGCACCCTGCCAGTGCTCAATCAGAAGGTGCTCGAGTATGCGGTGAAGGCGGCGATGGCGCTCAACCTCAACATCGCTGAGCACAGCAAGTTCGATCGCAAGCAATATTTCTATCCCGATCTGCCGAAGAACTACCAGATCTCCCAATACGACGAGCCGATCGCTGAAGACGGCTGGATCGAAGTGGAGGTGGCGGAGAAAGGCAAAGACTCCTACCTCAAGCGTATCGGCATCGAGCGTCTTCACATGGAGGAAGACGCCGGCAAGTTGGTGCACGCCGGCAGCGATCGCCTGGCTGGCTCCACACACTCACTGGTGGATTACAACCGCGCCGGCGTGGCCCTCGCCGAGATCGTGAGTAAGCCCGATCTGCGCACCGGCCGTGAGGCAGCGGAATACGCCTCCGAGATCCGCCGGATCATGCGTTATCTAGGCGTGAGCGATGGAAATATGCAGGAGGGGTCGTTGCGTTGCGACGTGAACATCTCCGTGCGCCGCGGACCCGATGCGCCCTTCGGTACGAAGGTGGAGATCAAGAACATGAACTCTTTCTCGGCCATCCAGAAGGCGTGTGAGTACGAGATCCAGCGCCAGATCAAGGCCTATGAGGCCGGTGAGCCGGTGGTGCAGGAAACCCGCCTCTGGGATGAGGGCAAGCAGCTCACCAAGAGCATGCGCGGTAAGGAAGGGGCCAGTGATTACCGCTATTTCCCCGATCCCGATCTCGGTCCGATCGAGGTGAATGCCGAGCTGCGTGAGGGCTGGCGCGCTGAGCTGCCGGAGCTCCCGGCCGCCAAACGTCACCGCTACGCCGAAGCCCTGGGCCTGTCGCAATACGACGCCCGCGTGCTCACCGATGAGCGCCCGATGGCCGAATACTTCGAGGTCGCCGTGGCTGCCGGAGCTGATGCGAAGGGCCTGGCCAACTGGATCACCGGCGACATCGCCGCTCATGTGAACGCCAACCGCCTCTCCTACACCGATCTCCCCTTCCGCCCGGAGCAACTGGCGGAGATGGTGAAGCTGATCGATGGCGGCAAGATCAGCGGCAAGATCGCCAAGGAAATCCTGCCCGAGCTGCTCGAGAAGGGTGGTTCACCGGCGGCGATCGTCGAGTCCAAAGGCTTGGGCATGATCAGCGATCCAGCCGCGATCACGGCGATCGTGGAGGAGCTGCTGGCGGTTCACCCCGAGGAGGTGGAAGCGTTCCGCGGCGGCAAAACCAAGCTGCAGGGCTTCTTTGTGGGTCAGCTGATGAAGAAGACCGGCGGTAAGGCCGATCCGAAGCTGGCAAACCAGATCCTCAATCAGAAGCTGAAGGGTTGAGCCTGGGCAGCCGCACGCAAAAGCCCCCTTTGGGAGGGGGCTTTTGTAGGTGTGAGTTGAGCGTGTCTGAAGCTTGATCAGCGGCGTCCAAATAGGTCAGCAAATCCCTGGCCGATCAGCTTTCCGAGGTGAGCTCCGACCGCTTGGCTGAGGGCTTCTCGAGTGTTCACAGGGGGAGCAGTTTCAGGCTCGGTTTGGCCTTGGTCTGCGACCCCGCTGGTGTCAGCGGGGTCTTGTTGGGCGAGTGTGTCGTCGATGCCTTGCTGGTCGGCCAGGCCGGGATCTGCTTCTGCTTCTACTTCTGGTTGTGCGACAGCGGTTTCAGCGGGTTGAGCACCGCCGCCAACGGCTTGTAGGCAGCTGATGGCAGGGCTGGTGAGATCAACGGCGCTGCGGGCGACGAGGGCTTGTGAGGTGCGATCGAAGCAGTCCCAGGCGATGGTCATGGCACTGGCGTTGCCGGCTTCGGTGAGGTTGAGGGCGGCGCCGGAGGTGAGGGCAAGAGCGGCGAGGAAGGAAGCGGAGCGGGTCATGACGAGAGGTGGTGTGTGAGGGGTGGTGAGTGATCCCCTGCTGGTCATGAACCCAAGGTGGCTTGGACGGAGGTCCAAGGATTTGATCTGGATCGATGCGGGGTGTGACGTTCGTCACAGGGTGTTGGGAGCCCATGAAAAAGCCCCCTTTTCAGGGGGCTTGCGTGAGATGCCTTGGCTGATGGTGCGGGTTAGTACTTGTTCCAGCCAAAGGGAGTGGCTTGCGCTTCTGAAGCATTGGCCTTGAGAAGTCCGCCAGGGGCGATCCGGACGAATTGGTTGCTGTTGAGGTTTTGGAGCTTGTAGACCCCCCGTTGGCCAGGGACAGGGACCACACGCCATTGCATGTCTTTGGTGGAGGTGTCGCAGGAGCGAACAGGGCCGTGGAGGAGCAAGGAGCCTGTGTTGTTGACGGTCTCAAGCCAGCGGCCATCGATCGTGTTTTGTAGGCGCCGTCCACCCTGGACGCCAGGGATGGAGTAGAGGCGGAAGCTCTCCCAGGCACTGTTGGGGTTGCTCACCGCTGTGCCCAGGGCTCCGACAAGGTCGTTGCGCCCTTCTGCAGTGACGCCACCGCGGACGTATTGATTCGTGTTGAGGTCTTTGAAGCTCCAGATCCCCATATCGGTTTTGGGATTGGCGCATGCGGTGTCCTGGCTGTTGTTGCCTGGATTGGAGGCACCAGTTGGTGGTTGGTTGGTGCTAGGTCCTTGTTGATTTGAGCTGCCAACGCCTCCCGATTGCCGTGCTTTGTCAAAGGCGGAAGGAGTGGTTTTGTTGGAATACGGTGTTAGTTTGACTCCGATTTCGACGCAGAATCGACCGGTATTGCTTGCTGTTGGATCGGTTTTGCCGCAGACTTGTTGTTTCTTCTCGACGCCAGGCTGAAGGGATGCAAAGGGGATGTAGACCGAAACTTGTTGGCCAACGTCGTCTTTGTCTAGCTTCGCAAGTCCTTGCCAGAGGTTTTTAAAGAGGTTGGTGACGGTATCTAGATCAGTCGTGCCTGCAGCTGCGGCAGCGCCACCCGTTTGGTATGCGGTGTAGGCCTTGGCGGCAATCGGGGCAGCGTCTTTGACGAATTTCTCGGTTGCTTTCATGGCATCCCCGTAATAAGTTGGGTTGTTCAGTTGCGCTCTTGCTTGGGTTGCTCCCTGGAGAAGTCCGGATTGAACCTTTCGTGCCATTTGTAGATAGGCCCTGTCGATATCTCGTCCTTGGCTATTATCGTGCTCCATCATCGTGGTGCTGAAAATCAGGCCTTCCGAAGACCAGCGCTCTCTCGAGATGGGAATCACAAAATCCTTGTTGAGATGCAGCTTGTAGGCGTTGGGGTCGCGGCTTTGCAGGTCGGCCCAGCTTGAGGTTTCGCGCTGCCAAAACATGGTCCCCATGTTCGATCCGCGGTCGCCGCCGATGGTGCGATTGGCGATGTTCACGCGGAAGATGTCCGCGCTGCCGGTGCTGAGAATATGTGGATGTGGATTGACGCCCATGCCGTCAACAATGGCCCAGATCGGCAGGATGTAGTTTTCGTCTCCGCTAACTTCGCTTGGGTCTGCCACTTTCGCTCTGATAATCCTTGTTTCCAGGATGTAGCAGGGTGAGTCTGTCGGGCAGCTGCCGTATTTCTGAAAGCGAGGATTGAGCGACTGAACATCTGCATCTGACAGCGTTGCGTGCGCAGGTATCGCAGAGAGTCCTGTCACTGCGCTTGTGATGCTCAGGCTGGTTGCTAGGGCGGAGGCGATGCGGGAGCGGCGGTTGGAATTGGCCATGGTTGTGAGGAGTTGGTTTTGGTCTTTGTCCGACCTGGTGTCACTGTCTCGTGATCGTGTGTTGTGTGGCTTGATTGAAGTCTCAGGTGGCTGTGATCTTCCTCACAGGGCTTGACTCCTTAGGGGTAGCTAGTGCGTTGCTAGTTCCTGCGCTTCGCTGGATTTTTTCCAGTTTCAATTGAGCGCCGCCAGCCTTTCTGGTCAGGTTGCTCTTCATTCGGGTGTGCGGATTGCGGCCCAAAGCTCATGGACCCAATGGATCTGTTCGCCGGTGTTCTCGATCAACCGATCCGCCAGCACCCGCTTTCGCTCCATCGGCCACTGCGCGTTGATCCGTGACTGGGCTTCTGCCTTGCTCAATCCATCTCGCTGCATCAGGCGCTCGAGTTGTTGGCGCTTCGTGCAGTCCACCAGCCAGATCTCACTGCACAGCTCCTCCAGGCCTGCTTCAAACAGCAGGGGGATCATCAACACCACCGTGGTCTCGTGGCACAAGCCGGTGAGTTCTTGCTCAAAGCGTGCACGCACCAGAGGGTGGATCAGGGCTTCGAGCCAAGCCTTTTCGGCGGGGTCATGAAACACGATTTCTCCAAGAGCCCCTCGATCAATCACAGCGCTCTGTCCTTCGCCGCTCGTTGACTCAACGCGTTCTCCGTAACGCTCCAGAACGGCTTTGGTGGCAGCGGTTCCTGGCCTGAGCGCTTCACGGGCGTAGACATCCGCATCCAACACCGGCAGACCCTGCTGCTCCAGCCAGCGCCCCACGGTGCTCTTCCCGGTGGCGATGCCGCCGGTGAGGCCAATGCGCCGTTGCGATCCCTGCCAGCGTTTCCAAGATGGGTGAGTCATCTGGTTCTGCAGGTAGGCGCTGTGGCCCTCTACGACCCCGTCTATAGCCGCGGTTTTCACCGCAGTCGATCCGGGCGAGTGATGGCTCGCGTGATCTTGATGTTCTCTGTGGGCGTCTGCGGCTGGGTGAGGCTTCAGAACCCCATGGGCCTTCTCGTGGGCCTGGCGCTGATCCCCATGTTTATCCGTTGGCGCAAAAGCTGAGCGGGCCCGGTTCGGGAGGAGGATTGGTGCAGCAACACCCTTGTCTGTGCCCCACTCCTGGCAGTCGATTCCCGGTGGAGTCACGGCCCCTGAAGGCTTCTTGGCGGCTGGCATCACCGCTGGCCTCAAGGCCTCCGGCAAACCTGATCTGTCGCTGCTACTAGCCCCGGAAGCCGCTGTCTGCGCTGGCACCTTCACCACCTCCCTGGTGCGGGCCGCTTGCGTGGACCTCTGCGCTGAGCGCCTGCAGGCCAGTGGCGGCCGCGCCCGTGCGGTGCTGAGCAACTCCGGTCAGGCCAATGCCTGCACGGGCGATCGCGGCCTGATCGACAGCCTGCGCGCCACCCAGGGCATGGCGGACCGCTTGGGGTTAGCGCCAGATGAAGTGTTGATTTGCTCCACCGGCGTGATCGGGGTGCCCATCCCCATGGATACCCTCCTTGCGGGGCTCGATCCACTGGCCGAGGCCCTCAGCCCCGACGGCGGTGCGGCAGCGGCCACCGCGATCCTCACCACTGATCTGATCGATAAACAGATCGCTCTGGAGGCGGAGCTGGGCGGCCGCCGCGTGCGCATCGGCGGGATGGCCAAGGGGTCGGGAATGATTCACCCCAACATGGCCACAATGCTCGGCTACCTCAGCTGTGATGCCGGCGTGCCGGCGGATGTGTGGCAGGCAATGGTGAAGCGGGCGGTGGATCGCTCCTTCAATGCGATCACGGTGGACGGCGACACCAGCACCAACGACACGTACCTGGCGTTTGCAGCCGGTGAGCCCCTGAACCCCGAGCACTTCGAGGCGCTGGAGGCCGGCCTCACGGCGGTGTCGCAACATCTGGCCAAGGCCATCGCCCGCGACGGCGAAGGTGCCACCTGCTTGATCGAGGTGCTGGTGGAGGGGGCGGCCGACGATGCCGGTGCCCGCGTCATCGCCCGCACCATCTGCGGTTCGTCGCTGGTGAAGTGTGCCGTGCACGGCCGCGATCCCAATTGGGGGCGCATCGTGGCGGCTGCCGGCCGGGCCGGTGTGCCCTTCGATCCCGACGCCGTGGCCCTGTGGCTCGGCGAGCACCAGCTGATGGCAGCCGGTCAGCCGCTGGCCTTTGATCGGGCTGCTGCTTCTGCCTATATGCGCGATCGCGCTGCCGGCGCTTACCTCCGCGACGACACCGTGGTGATCCGCTTGCAGGTGGGGGCGGGGTCAGGCCAGGGTCGCGCCTGGGGATGTGACCTGTCGGATCAATACGTCCGTATCAACGCCGATTACACGACGTAAGCCACCGGAGCGTGATGCACCACCACGTCGTTGTGGGGTGCTGCCAGCTCAGCCAGGTGATCGAGAAGCTTGCGCAGCAGTTGTTGCGTCCGTGGGTGATCGCTGAACTCCTCGCGCACCATCAATACATCGCCCACCTCCACCGGCAGCTTCTGGGGAAGTCGCACCCAGTCATCGCCGTAGAGATGCAGCGTTAGCGGTGAGGAGAAGCTGATCAGCATCGCTTCGGTGGGCACCTGGCCGTACCAGGCGGAGGCCTTGATGGCTTGGCTGCGCTCGAGGCTTGGCAGCAGGCTGCAGCGCTCGAGCACCGCTTCGAAGATCGGGAAGCAGCCGCTTGGCAGGGGTAGCACCGGGAAAGACAGCAACTCCTCCCAGGCGATGGTGCTGGTCCGATCGGCCAGAGGATGGCCACGGGGCACCATCAGGTGCATGGGCATGGTGGTGAGGCGCAAGGCGGTGAGGCCTGGCCGAACCGGAGCGTCGGGCGCGGAGCAGATCCAGGCATCGATCACGCCCTCTTCCAGCAAGGCGAGCGGCTGTTCGTAATCGAGCTGGTTGAAGTTGCCGCGTTGCCAGTTCGGCAGCTCCATTCCGTCCAGCCCCGGCGCCGACCAGTGCTGCGCTTCGAGCCGCAGGGTGCGATTGCGTGTCCAGCGTTGCTGCTGATGGACCAGTCGCTCGAGTTGGATCAGCTGGGTGTCACCGATCAGCCGCCATTCGCCGCGGCTGCGTTCCAGCTCCAGTTCGAACACATCCAGGCACTTGCGGCTGTTGCGGCTCACCGTGGGCTGCGTGCAGGCGAGCGCCTCTGCCGCGCGCTGGCCGGTGCGCAACCAGATGAGGTGATCGAGGGCGGCCAGGCCATCCACCGAGATCACAGCCCGCTCCGATCGCGCCCTTGGAACGTAGGTGCTCCGGTTGGGTGTGGTCTGTGTTGTTCGCGGCAGGGTCACAGGATCCGCATCTTTATGCAGAAGCCGCATGGTGTGGCCGGCCGTTGGGCCCTCTGGTGGCCCTGCTTAGAGTTCGATTTCCTGGTATGCGCTGGATGGCACGGGTGTCGCAACCAGCTCTGCGCGAGATCTGGAAGGGGCCCCTGGTGGCGGGCCTCTGTTTTGGGGTGGCTTACGGCGTGACCCAGCGTTTGCTCAGCCTCAACGTCACCGAGTTGATCCGGTTTGGCCCGGGGTTTGACGTGCAGGTGTTTCCTGGCACGAGTCTTGAGAGCTTGCGGCTGCGGTTTGGCGATGCCGAAGCGGAGATCCGCGGTGATCTGGAGCTGCAGGAGCTGGAGCGCCAACAGCAGCAGGACGCCCAACAGCGGGCCGAGGCTGCCCAGCAGGCCGAAGCCGCCCTCAAACGCGCGGATGCGATTGAGCCCCAGCTGGAGCTGCCGGCCGAACCGCCATTGCCCGCCCCAAGCGCCCTAACGCCGGTGGCCCCCCCGCCCAGCGCTCCCGCTCCTCCGCTCTGATCTGCCACAGTTTCAGCAGATCAAGCCTGGCCTCGGCCCGGTCGGCCGCCATGAGCACACCCCAGACCCTGGTGCAGGCAGCACTCAACCGGCTCACGGCGCGCTTGGGCAGCGGCTTGGCCGATGCCGCGGCCGGTTTTGCTGTGCTCGCACAGGACGCCCCCGACCGGCTTCGCCAGGAGTGGGACCTGTTCCGCGAGGAGGTGGAACTGGAAGCCCAGCGGCTGGAACACGGCGAGGCTGCGGGCCCTACCACCGCTGGCCCCTCTAGCCCTGGGGCTGAGTCCCCAACCCCCACGGATCCCCAGGCGCAGATTGATCAGTTGCGGGCTCAGGTGGCACGCCTGGCGCGCCGTCTTGAGGATCACGCCTGATGCCCGCTGTTGTGCAGGGCCTGCGCAGCGCCGGCCGGGTGCTTCGCATCTGGAGTGCGGTGCTGCAGCTGTTGCTGTGGCTTTGGCTCGATGGCAAAGGCTGGAGTTATCCCGGCGGCGCCACGGCTGAGCGGCGGGCTGCACGCCAGCGGCGCCGTGCCCGTTGGCTCACCGCTGAACTGCTGGAGCTCGGATCGGCGTTCATCAAGCTGGGGCAGCTGTTGTCGGCTCGGCCGGATGTGTTGCCGGCCAGCTGGGTGGAGGAGCTGGCCCGCCTGCAGGACAGCGTTCCCGCCTTCTCCTTTGAAACGGCTCAGGCGTTGTTGGAGCAGGAGCTCGGGGAGCGCTGCGCCGAAATCATTGATATCGATCCCGATCCCCTCGGGGCCGCCAGCCTGGCTCAGGTGCATCGCGCCAGCCTGCGCAGCGGCCGGCAGGTGGTGTTCAAGATCCAGCGCCCTGGCCTCGAGCGGCTGTTTCGCCTCGACCTGGAGGTGATGCAGCAAGTCGCGGCGCTGCTGCAGCGCCATCCCAGCTGGGGCGTGGGGCGCGATTGGGTGTCGATCGCCCAGGAATGCCGGCGGGTGCTGCTGCGGGAGCTCGATTTCCGTTTGGAGGCCGAACACGCCGCCCGCTTCCGCCAGCAGTTTCTCGACGATCCCGGGATCCGCATTCCTGCGGTGGTGTGGGAGCTCACCACCCGCCGCGTGCTCTGCCTCGATTACGTGCCGGGTATCAAGATCAACGATCGCGACGCCCTGATCGAGGCGGGCATCGACCCGGCCGCGGTGGCCGAGAAAGGAGCCGCCAGCTACCTGCAGCAGCTGGTGCGCTTTGGCTTCTTCCACGCTGATCCCCACCCCGGCAACCTGGCCGTGGCCCGGGATGGGGCGCTGATCTACTACGACTTCGGCATGGTGGGCAGCCTGTCGCAGCGTCTGCGCAGCCGTTTGGGACGGATGGTGACCTCGGCCGCGGCAAGGGATGCAGCTGGCCTGGTGAACGAGCTTCAGGCTGCCGGGGTGATCGCAGCCGACATCGACCCTGGTCCTGTGCGCCGGCTGGTGCGGGTGATGCTCGCCGAAGCGCTCACGCCACCCTTCTCCGCCAACGTGCTCGAGAAGCTTTCGGGTGATCTCTATGAGCTGGTGTATGGCCAACCATTCCGCTTGCCGCCGGAGCTGATCTTCGTGATGCGGGCCCTGTCCACCTTCGAGGGTGTGGGCCGCAGCCTCGATCCCAGCTTTAGCCTCGTGGCCATCGCCCGCCCCTATCTCCTGCCCCTGATGAGCGCTTCCGGCAACGGCCCCAACGACCTGTTCAATCAGCTGGGACGCCAGGCCGTGGAGGTGGGTAGCCGTGCCCTCGGCCTGCCGCAGCGTTTGGAGGAAAGCCTCTCGCGCATCGAGCAGGGCGATCTGCAGGTGCAGATCCGTGCGGGCGAAACCGATCGGCTGCTGCGGCGCGTTGCTCTGAGCCAGCAGAGCGTGGGTCAGTCGATGTTGCTGGCGGCGTTGTTGGTATCGGCGGCGCTGTTGGCGGCCAGTGCCCGGCCCGCCCTCACGGCTGTGCCGATTGTGCTCTCAGCGCCAGTGAGCCTGAGCTGGTTGAAGCTCCAGGCGCGTTTGCGGCGCGACGGCCGGATCGACAAGTTGGGTCAATCCTGAGGCGGTAGTTCCGCCTCTTTGAGATCAGGCCTTGCCGCGGGGGCCGCGATCTTCGGCGCCGGCGTACACGGCCTGGCTACCCAGCTCATCTTCGATGCGTAGCAGCTGGTTGTACTTGGCCACGCGCTCGCTGCGGCTCAGTGAACCGGTCTTGATCTGGCCGGCGCGGGTGGCCACGGACAGGTCGGCGATGGTGGTGTCTTCGGTCTCGCCGGAGCGGTGTGAGATCACGCTGGTGTAGCCGGCGCGGCCCGCCAGATCGATCGCCTGGAGGGTTTCGGTGAGGGAACCGATCTGGTTCACCTTGATCAGGATTGAGTTGGCCACACCCAGGTCGATGCCACGCTGCAGGCGAGCGCTGTTGGTCACGAACAGGTCGTCGCCCACCAGCTGCACGGTTTTGCCCAGCTTCTCGGTGAGCAGGGACCAGCCCTCCCAGTCGTCTTCGGCCACGCCGTCTTCGATCGAGCTGATCGGGAAGCGATTTACCAGCGCTGCCAGCTGATCCACCATTTCGGCGCTGGTGTAGCTGCCGCCGTCGAAGGCATAGCGGCCGTCTTTGAAGAATTCCGTGCTTGCCACATCCAGGGCGAGGGAGATCTGATCGCCGGGGCGGTAGCCAGCCTTCTCAATCGCCTGCACCAGCAGGTCACCGGCCTCGATGTTGCCCAGGTCGGGGGCGAAGCCGCCCTCGTCACCCACGGCGGTGCTCAGGCCCTTGTCCTTGAGCAGGCCCTTGAGGGTGTGGAACACCTCGGTGCCCATCCGCAGCGCTTCACGGAAGGTGGGCGCGCCGTGGGGCACGAGCATGAACTCCTGGAAGTCCAGGCTGTTGGCCGCGTGGGCGCCTCCGTTGATCACGTTCATCAGCGGCACCGGCAGCAGGTTGGCCATCGGGCCACCCAGATAGCGGTACAGCGGCAGCCCCACGCCGTTGGCCGCAGCGCGGGCGGTGGCCAGGCTCACGGCCAGGATCGCGTTCGCTCCCAGGGCGCTCTTGTTGTCGCTGCCGTCGAGATCGATCATCGCCGCGTCCACGGTGCCTTGATCGATGGCGCTCAGGCCGCAGAGGGCGGGAGCGATCTTCTCTTCGATATTGATCACGGCCTGCAGCACACCCTTGCCGCAATAGCGGCTGTCGCCATCGCGCAGCTCACAGGCTTCGTGGGCGCCGGTGCTGGCGCCGCTGGGCACGATGGCGCGGCCGCTGGCACCGCCCTCGAGCATCACCTCGGCTTCCACCGTGGGGGTGCCGCGGGAATCGAGCACCTCCCGGGCCACGATGGTGTCAATCACGAGGTCGAGGGTGTCGATCACAGCGGCCGGGGTGTGTCTCAGTGGTCCTTAAGGGGGATCCTATGGGTCGCCCCTGCCGGTTCTCTTGTGCCCGTTGGCACCGAACCGTGAGCTCTGGTCAGAATGCGCCTGGCTGATGCGGCTTCCATGCGCTTGCTCCACACGATGCTGCGGGTCGGCGACCTGGAGCGCTCGATCACCTTCTATACAGAGGTGCTGGGGATGCGCCTGCTGCGCCGCAAGGATTACCCCGGCGGCCGCTTCACCCTCGCGTTCGTGGGTTACGGCGAGGAGAGCGACACCACGGTGCTCGAACTCACCCACAACTGGGACACGTCCGATTACGAGATCGGCAGCGGCTACGGCCATATCGCCATCGGCGTGGACGACATCGTGGGGGTCTGCGATCAGATCCGCGCCAAGGGCGGCCGGGTGGTGCGTGAGCCGGGCCCGATGAAGAACGGCAGCACCGTGATCGCCTTTGTGGAAGATCCCGATGGCTACAAGGTGGAACTGATCGAGCTGAGCTCCCGCGCCCATGCGGCCTGAATCACCGTCGTCCGCCAGCCGCGGCAGCCTCACCGCCGAGCCGGATCGCTTTAGCGATGCAGCCTGGGATCTGCTGCTCTCCACCCAGGAGCAGGCGCGTCGCTGGCGCCACGGCGATATGGATGTGGAGCATCTGTTGCAGGTGCTGTTCAGCGATCCGCGCTACGGCAGCTGGATCGATCCCCTGCCGATCGATCCCGATCGCCTGCTCGATCAGCTCGATGATTTCTGTGCCGATCAGCCCACCAGTTCGGGGCGTGAGCTCTACGTGGGTGAAGCGCTCGAGGAGCTTCTCGACGCGGCCGAGCGCCGCCGGGCGGCGGCTGGCGCGCGGCTGATCGATCTCCCCGAGCTGCTCCTGGCGCTGCTCGATGAACCCCGCCTGGGTGGTGCCTTGCTGGCACAGCAGGGTCTGAGTGAAGACCTTCTGCTGCGGCAACAGCGTGTGGAGCCGCGCGCTGTGCCGCAACCCGCGCCCGCGGCGCCCTCCACTCCTTCTGTGCCACCGGTTGTCCCTGCGGGGTCCAGGTCCATGCCACCTGCCGACAGCTGGATCGATCGCAATCCCGCCCAGGAGCCGGCGCCCGCTCCTGCCCCCCCTGAGCTGAAGCTCGAGCAGGAACCCAGCGCCCTCGACCAGTTCGGCCGCGATCTCACCGCCGCCGCCCGCGCTGGTGAGCTGGATCCGGTGATCGGCCGCGACACTGAGATCCGCCGCTTGATGCAGGTGCTCTCGCGCCGTGGCAAAAACAACCCTGTGTTGATCGGCGAACCCGGTGTCGGTAAAACAGCGATTGCTGAGCTGTTGGCCCAGCGGATCGTGGCCGGTGAGGTGCCCGATGCGCTCAAGGGTCAGCGGCTGATCAGCCTGGATCTCGGCGCCTTGATCGCCGGCGCCAAGTTCCGCGGGCAGTTCGAGGAGCGCCTGCGCAGCGTGCTCAAGGAGGTGCGCGAGGCCGAAGGCGAAGGGGCCGGCGTGATCCTGTTCATTGATGAGCTGCACACCGTGGTGGGGCCGGAGCGCTCCAGCAGCGATGCGGGCAGCATTCTCAAGCCGGCCCTGGCCCGCGGGGATCTGCGCTGCATCGGTGCCACCACTCCCGAGGAGTTCAGCCGCACGGTGGAAAAGGATCCGGCGCTCAACCGCCGCTTCCAGCAGGTGTTGATCAAGGAGCC
>Ga0194116_10004558_pt1 | contig 15818 bp, 24 predicted proteins | sample TA2MahsurfametaG_4_FD_148617 | JGI IMG/M metagenome (GOLD analysis project Ga0194116, IMG submission 148617) | Freshwater microbial communities from Lake Tanganyika, Tanzania - TA2015008 Mahale S9 surface | ecosystem: Environmental > Aquatic > Freshwater > Lake | place: Tanzania: Lake...
TAGAGCTAATAGATGTAGAGCAGGCTAAACAAATGGAGGATTTAACACCTAATGGAAATGAAGGAGCAGATGTTACTTACGTTCAATAGCGCAGTAGAAGCAGCTGACGGCGAGCGCAGAATTATTGCCGGCAAGATAGTGCCATTTGAGTCAGTAGGCAATACAAGTGTTGGCCCTGTCATGTTTGCAAAGGGCAGCATAGAAATAAACGATCCTGGCAAAATAAAAATGCTGATGCAACATGCCAGCGATAAGCCAATAGGCCGTATGCAAAAATTTAACGAGTCTGACGATGGCATATACGCAAGTTTTAAGATTTCTAACAGTGGGCAAGGTCAAGATGCGTTAATTTTGGCTAGTGAGCAGCTGGTAGATGGCTTGTCAGTAGGCGTAGAAGTATTAGCCAGCAAACAAGAGAAAAAATACATTTTTGTAACAAAGGCAAAACTAAAAGAGGTTAGCCTAGTAGAAAGCCCTGCATTTGCAGAGGCAACAGTTACTAAAGTCGCTGCAAGCGAAAGCGAAGCAGAAACAACACAACAACCAACTACGGAAAGTGAGGCTATAGTGGACAATACCACCGAGCCAACAGCACAACCAGTGGTCGAAGCTCCAGTAGAAGCCGCACGTCCTACAATTAGTGCAGCATTTTATACAGAGCCACGATCACCAATCAAAACACAAGCTCAATACTTAGAGCACTCAATTAAAGCCAAGTTAGGTAATCAAGAGTCAAATGAGTGGGTATTACATGCAGAGGCACAAGCTGCAAAAATGCTTACAGCAGCAGATGATGATTTTACTACTAACCCAGCATTTTCACCAACCATTTTCTCACCAACAGTAATTGATACCTTAATTGGCGCACGACCGGCTATTGATGCAATAGGTGTACGTGCTATCCCTGCAAGCGGTATGACAATTAGTCATCCTAAAATTACTACAAGTGGCACAGTAGCCGACACAAACGAAGGAGCTGAACCATCTGAGACAGGCATTGTAAGCTCATACGTCAACTGCACTGTCAACAAATTTGCAGGTTTGCAACGCTACAGTGTTGAGTTGCTAGAGCGCTCATCACCAGCGTTTTTCCAAGCAATGTTGGAAAATATGACACGTGCATATAACAAAGCAACAGATGCAGCCGTTATTGCAGAGTTGACTGCAAGTGGTACACAAGCAACAGCAGTAGCAGCAACATCTAATGGAATCATCAGCTACGTATCTACAGAAGTACCAGCTGCATATAATGCAACCGGTGAATTGCCAACTGCTTATATTGCCGGTACATCACAATGGTCATTATTGCTAGGTGCTAAAGACACAACTGATCGACCAATTTACACTGCAATTCAACCAATGAACGCAGCTGGACAAGCCAGCCCACGATCACTACGTGGCAACGTACTAGGTTTGGATTTGTATGTTGATCCAAATTGCGTGGCAACTACTATTGATGAGTCAGCATTTATTGTTGTGCCATCATCTGTAATTATTTACGAGTCACCAATCTTGCGACTAAGCACTAACGTAGTTGTAAGCGGTGAGATTGAGACAATGATTTACGGATACCTAGCAACCAAAGTATTGGTCGCAGGTGGCGTACGCAGGTTTAACCTAACCTAATTAGGTAACAAGCTTGGCGGTTAGTAGCCCTTACTGCCAAGAGCTACTAGCAGAGGAGTAGAGATGGCAGCGACGTACGTTACTGTTGCAGAGTTACGTGCCAATTTAGGCATTGGCTCTCTCTACTCCGATGCCGATATTGAGGAAATATGCAGCACAGCTGAGGATTTGGTAGATAGTTATCTATGGTATAACTCAGCACCCGTTGTTGGCAGTCAAATTAGCAACAACACTGCATCATTGACATTGGCAAACCCAGCGACATTTGTTGTCGGTCAATCTATAACAGTTACAAAATCCGGCAGCACTTACAACGGCACGTACACAATTACTGGTGCATTTCCTGGCACAACTGTGCCGTTATCTATTGCCACAGGCTTATTTTTAGATTATTTGTATCGTTATCCGTCAGGTTATAGCGTTGTGCAATATGCAAAAACAGCAGCTGACGATGCGTTTCATTTAATTAAACCTTATGGCGTTGCCAAAGGGCCGTTTCACAGTACAGCTTACTCTGCAACACCAGCTATAAGAGAAGCAGCAATGATTGTAGCTGTTGACATATTTCAGGCACGCCAGGTTAGCCAAACTGGTGGGGTGGGCATGGATGGAGTTAGTGCAAGTCCGTATCGTATGGGTTACCAGCTTATAAACAGAGTGCGTGGCCTCATCCAGCCATATTCAAGTCCTAATTCACTGGTCGGATAATGCCAGCGGCAGTAACCACATTACGAGGCACATTAGCAACAGCATTAACTAACGCTGGTGTGTGGTCAATTTTTAGTTTTCCACCTGCAACTCTAATCGCAAATAGTGTGGTAATTACATGCAGCGATCCTTATTTGACATTTAACAATAACAGCCAAACTGCTATATCACCTTTGGCTAATTTTAAGATTTTAATGACTAAACCAGCATTAGACAATCGAGGCAATTTAAACGGCATAGAAGATTACATTGTGGCCGTAGTAACAAAATTAGCAGCATCAGCGCTGACCTATAATCTATCAAGTGTCTCAGCTCCAGCAATCGTTAATGCAGCCAGTGGCGATTTATTGGTTAGCGAGATAACAATATCAATCCTAACGAGTTGGAGTTAAACCATGGCAAACACAGAAGACTTAGCCTTCTTAATTAAGACAGGCCAAATAAAAGACGCACCAAAACCAACTGCACAAACCAAGAAAGATGAGGAATAACAATGGCAATATACTTAAATAACAATGTTGGTGTTAAGTTGGCTACCAATGCAGCACTAACTACACCTTCAATCGACATTAGCTCATACGTGACTAATGCTGTAATAAACCAGATTGTGGATGAACTTGAAGTGACAGCGATGGGTGATAGCGCTCACAAATTTGTTGCGGGTCTTCAATCAGGCACATTCACAATTGATTTTATAAATGACTGGGCATCTGCACAGGTAATGCAGACCCTAAATGATGCATTCGGCAAAACCTTGTCAGTGTCAGTTATTACTGTCAAGGGCACAGCCGTATCAGCTGCAAACCCAACTTACCAATTTTCAATCCTAGTAAATAACTTGACCCCAATAGGTCAGGGTGGCGTTACCGAGGTTGCTACCTCTAGCGTCACATTTACTATAAACTCCGCTGTAACAGTGTCACCATCAGTGGCATTCTAACTTAGGAGTAATAATGGCAAAGTTAAAAATTACTAGGGCTAATGGCGAAGTTTCAGAGCACAAGATCACGCCAGGAATTGAATACAACTTTGAAACCAAATATGGTGCTGGTATCAGCAAGATTTTAAGAGAGCACGAGCGTCAGACTGAGATATTTTACCTTGCGTATGAATGTTTACGTAGGGCTGGCGCTCAGATACCTCTGTGGGGTGTGGAGTTTATCGACACATTAGACACAGTAGAAGTATTGGATGACGAAAAAAAATAACTGAGCGGTCATCGATTCTCTACTCAATCGCTCAGTTAAGCGTAGAGACCGGGATACCGCCTAGAGAGTTTATTGATATGGATAGCGAAATGTATGCAGCAATTATACAGGTGCTAACCGACAGAGCTAAGGAGATCCGAAATGCCAGTAGAAGTCGTAGGCGTTAAAGATGTCCTGAATGGCTTAAGTTTTATAGATCAAGATATGCGACAACGCATTAGAACCGCTATTGACCCGTTAATGCGTGACGTAGCAGTCAAAGCCAAAGGATTTGTACCCAGCGATAATGCGGTGCTGTCTGGTTGGGTTAAGCCATTGTCATCAGATGTGTCCTATAGACCATTTCCTAAATATGATGCAAATGTAGTAAGAAATGGCATCGGATATAATCCAGGTGAAAACAAAACATTACGAAATGGATTTAAGGTTAGCAATTACGTTTACAACGTCAGTCGTCCAGGATCTATATATGAAACTGCTGGCCGATTGAATCCGCAAGGCAGAGCGCCGTTTGAAATGAGAGCATCACAGGGTGCAAGTGGTCAATACAGTAAGCGATCTGCTAACAGCAAAGCCTTTGAAGAGTATAAATCAAATAATCCATTTGCAAGCCAACAATTTATAGCCGCATTAGAGCCAGTTACATCTCAACCTAAAATACCTGGCGCTCGTAGCGGCGGGCGCAAAACTAAAGGTCGCTTAATTTACAAGGCTTGGTCACAAGATAGTTTGAAGGTATATGAGGCAATCTTAAAAGCGATAGATAATACAGCTGTGCAATTTAACAAAAAAACCCAAATTAAAGGTAAGAGAGCAGCGTAATGGCCAATATATTTGTAGCAGCCACAGCAACCTTTAATGGCAAAGCACTTACCAGGGGTAAAAAAGAAATTTCAGCTTTTGACAAACAAGTCAATAAGTTAGGTAAAACCTTTGCTAGTGTCTTTGGCGCTCAACAATTATTCCAATTTAGCAAGCGAGCAGTAAAAGCATTTGCAGACGATGAAAGAGCAGCAAAATCTTTAGAGGTGCAATTACGTAATACGGGATTTGCATTTAGCGCACCAGCCGTTGAGGATTACATAGCCAATTTACAAAGAGTCACTGGCGTACTAGACGATCAATTACGCCCAGCATTTCAGCAATTATTAACAGCCACAGGATCTATAACCAAGAGCCAAGAAGCGTTAAACACAGCATTAAACGTAAGTGCTGCCACAGGTCGATCACTAACAGAGGTGAGCGCAGCACTAACTAGAGGATTCTCAGGCAACACTACAGGGCTTAGCCGTCTGGGTGCTGGCATAAGTAAAGCCACGCTAAAGACTGGCGATATGGATAAGATTTTAGGTGAATTAAATAATAAGTTTGCAGGTCAGGCACAAGCTAGATTGACCACCTACGCTGGCAAGATGGATTTACTAAATGTAGCTGCCGAAGATGCTAGAGAAACAATCGGCAAGGGTTTATTAGATGCGCTAAGTTTGTTAGGCAAAAATAGAAGCATTGAGGATGCTGCTACTCAGATGGATACGTTTGCCACAGCTATTAGTAATGCTGTCTATGGCGTGGGTTTACTGATAAGCAAACTGGATGGCCTAGCCTCTAAAGTAACCTCTGGTGGATTAGGTGATTTGCTTATACGCCTACAGCCAGGTGGATTAGCTTTACAAAGAGCGGTCAGTATTGCAGGTAACCTTAGGACTAGCACTCAGCCAGACAACAAACAAGGCCGAGCCTCAGCACGTATCTTTACCCAGCAATTACGCCTAGAAAACAAATTATCAGATCAAAAGAAAAAAGAATTAGCGCTGTTAGATGCCAAGAATAAAAAGCAAACCGAAGTAGATAAACTATCAGAGAAGTTTGACACCGAGCGCATAGGTTTGATGAAGGCGCTTAATGAGGCCACCGATGCTGAGACTAAATTACGCATTCAAGCTAAGTTAGCCATCCTGGACAATAACGAGGCTTTGGCTAAGAAGTACAATGCTGAGTTATTGGCTAAGAGCGCAACAGATCAATTAGCTGATGCCGCTAACAATGCTGCTAGTGCGCTAAACACTTTGCCAAATAAATACGATGCAATCTTTACAAGCCTGGTAAATACTTTTAAGACAATGGGATTAGATCAAGGAGCATCCGCAAGCCTTGCTGGAGCATCTGCAAGATTACAGGCACAAGCCGATGCATTCTTAGCACAAATGCAGCAATATGCAGTGCCTGGTGGTATGCCATCTAGCGCTACTACAGCTGCCGCAGCAGCAGCACCTACAGTAGTACCACAGGTAACAGTAAACACAGGTGCGGTATTAACCAACGAACAAGATTTGACTATTTATATTCAAAACGCTTTAGGTCAAATAAGTAAACTAGGCAATGGCTCCGTTATACCAGCAGGATCGATAGCATTCCAGTGACAGTACCAGTAATAACCGCCACAATAAATTTCTCTACTGGCCCTAGCACCGCTCAGGCTATGCAGTTAGATATTGGCATATTAGGCACAAATGTACTAGCAGATGGCGTAGCAGTTATTGTTGATGTGTCAGATCGTATTAATTTTATTCAAACTACAGTAGGTCGTAATGCACTATATGACCAATTCCAAACTGGCCAATTAACATTACGCATAGTAGATCAAAATGGCGATTTCAACCCGACCAATCCTACTGGGCCATACTACGGATTACTGACACCAATGAAAAAGGTCAGCATAGCGGCCACTTATAACAATGTTACTTATCCTTTATTTTCAGGCTTTATTACAAGTTATGTAAATACACAACCGAAAGATGCTACAGAGGTTGCCTACACAACCATACAAGCTGTAGATGCTATGCGCTTGGCTTACAATGCCCAGATCTCTACAGTCACAGGTGCAAGCGCTGGAGATTTATCAGGCACACGTATCAATGAGATATTAGATGAGATCGACTGGCCAGCAACAATGCGACAAATAGATCCAGGACAAACTACAATGCAAGCCGATCCTGGCACAGCTCGTACTGCTTTAGGTGCTATGCAGACTGTTGCTCAATCAGAGTATGGCTCAATATATGTAGGCTTTGATGGATCCTTTGTATTCAAAGATCGTCTAACAGCTACAGAGACTATTGGTGGCACACCTACAGTATTTGCAGATGATGGCACTGGGATTATTTATGCCAATGCTATGTGGAAATTGGATGACACGCTTATATTTAACTCTGCCCAAGTAAATCGTTTAGGCGGCTCGGTTCAATCTGCCAGCAATCAAGCGAGTATCGACAAATATTTTATCCACTCATATAACGCCCAAGATTTACTAATGCAGACAGATGCTGTAGCCCTAGATTACGCCAGAGCTTATGTGGCTAGTCGGGCTGAGACAACCATTCGATGCGATGCTATCGAGCTAGACCTATACACCCCTAATTACGATACAGGCATACAGGCCGCTTTGGGCTTAGATTTTTTTGATCCGATAACAGTAATAACTACCCAGCCTGGTGGATCTAAGCTGGAGAAAACACTGCAAATCTTTGGCGTATCCAACATTATTACCCCTAATAGCTTTAGGGTGGTGTTTACAACGCTAGAACCTGTCATAGATGGGTTTATAATAGGCAACGTAGATTACGGGGTCTTAGATCAGAACGTCTTATCTTACTAAGGAGAAAACATGCCAACCTGGCCAGGCAATACAGGTGATGTAGTCACCAGCACAATGTGGAATGGACTTCCAGCATTTACAGTACAGACTGCTAAGACAGCAGATTACACAGTAGGTAGCGGTGATGAATATCAGCAACTAATCCCGATGAATAAATCTTCAGCTGCTAACTTTTTAATACCAACCGATGCTACTTATAACTTCCCAGTAGGCACAGTTATTACAGTATTAAATATTGCATCAAATGCGGTAACAATTAAAGCAGTTACATCTGGCACAACAACAGTATTAAGTGCTGGCACAGTTGCAGCTCAGCCAACTCTTGCACAATACAAATCAGCAGCCTGTATTAAAACAGCTGCTAATGCTTGGTATATTGTTGGAGCTATTGGTTAAATGTTAAATATTATAGCAAGCCAATTAGCACCTACAACCATCACACCATTGAGCGTTGATTATTTAGTTATTGCAGGCGGTGCTGGTGGCGGTGGTGATGGCGCAGGAGGCGGTGCTGGTGGCGGTGGTGCAGGCGGATATCAAGAATCTAATTTCGCATCTTTAATAACATCAACAAATTACAGCTTAAAAGTTGGAGGCGGTGGTGCGGGAGGCGGTGGTGGTGTTAGAGGTACAGATGGCAGTACTTCTATATTTAACACAATAACATCGACTGGCGGTGGAGGCGGCGGCGCTTATAGTGCCACATCTCCTAATTTTGATGGCAAAAATGGCGGCTCTGGCGGTGGTGGTGGCATTAAAAGCACTGGAGTTGGAACTCAAACCACAACAGCTGGAACTGGAACTTCAGGAGAAGGCAATAATGGCGGAACAGGTAGTACCGATAACGCCACTTATTCTAGCGGTGGTGGTGGTGGTGGCGCAGGCGCAACAGGCCAAAATGGAACTATAGGTTCTAGTAAAGGTGGTAATGGTGGTAACGGAACTGCATCATCTATTAGTGGATCATCGGTGACACGAGCTGGCGGAGGCGGTGGAGGAGCACCAGGCGGCACTGCTGGTACAGGTGGAACTGGAGGCGGTGGTGCTGGTGCATCTAATGGAACTGCTACAGCTGGATCAGTAAACACAGGCGGCGGCGGTGGTGGTGGTCATGCTGCAAATAATGGCGCTGCTGGTGGCTCTGGTATTGTAATTTTGAAATATCCCGATGTTTATACAGCGACATTTAGCGGTGGAGTAACACAAACAACTTCAACAGCAGGCGGATATAAAACATCAACAATTACGGCAGCAGGTGTCTCAGACACAGTAAGCTGGGCATAATGGCACATTACGCATACATTGATGAAAATAATATAGTTATAGATGTGATTGTCGGTAAAGATGAAAATGAGTTGATTGATGGTTTAGATACCGAAACTTATTACGCACAAGGAACGCCATATACAGTCAAGCGCACTTCATACAATAATAAAATTCGCAAACAATATGCAGGTATTGGATATTCTTATAATTCAGTTGCAGATGTATTTATTGCACCGCAACCATATCCATCGTGGTCATTAAATAACACTTTCGATTGGCAAGCCCCAATACCAAAACCAAATGGTACATATCGCTGGGATGAAGATACATTGAGTTGGATCGAAATTGAAGCCTAAATTATGTGCAGCTGGAGTACAGTTACGAGATCAAATTGATACCTGGTTTCCAGATCGCAGCCGTAAAAGTCCAGAAGGATGGTTGGGCGATAGCCGTCACTCCGCCAGAAAATCGGATCATAATCCAGACCAATTTGGGTGGGTCAGAGCAATTGATGTTAATTCTTTGCTTGAGTCTTCCGACAGCCTTGCACCTTATCTGGCTGACCAAATCAGAGTGGCAGCCAAATCGGATCCACGCATACTATACGTCATCTATAACGGGCGAATATGCTCAAAGATATTAAATTGGAAATGGCGCAAGTACAAGGGCATAAATCCACACAAGCGACATATACACATTAGTTTTACAAAAAAGTTAGGCGATCTTGATGGCAAGCCGTTTGACATACCACTACTAGGGGGCAAGATATGAAAATAAGCAAGAAGCAAAAGGCTGTATTGAAATCATACGCACGTGGCGTATTGGTCTCATTCTTAACATTCTTAGCAAGTAACGAGTTAGGGCTAGATCCTGCTGTAGCTGTAGTAGTTGCAGCGCTCGCTGGCCCAGCAGTTAGGGCTTTAGATAAATCCGATCCTGCCTATGGCATCGGTGCTAATGACAAATGAGTCCGGCAGAATGGGCTGGCTTTGGCGCTGGCGTTATAGCCGTGCTATCAGGCGGGCTAATAGGATTACGTTTTTTAGTTAAGGGCTGGCTTAATGAGTTGCGGCCAAATGGCGGAACTAGCATAAAAGATCAAATTACCAGGCTAGAAAAGCGTGTTGATGATCTGTTTGTTTTGTTAAGTAAGCGATAATTTTATTATGGCTAACACACGTAAACGCAAAAAACCCGTGAAACGTAGAGTGCGTAAAATGTCTGAGCCATTAAGTAAATTAGATCAGCATTATATTGCTTTGCACTCATGTTACAAAGCTGCTATTGCTGCAGGTTTTACAGCCGAACGTGCATTTTGGTTGCTTACAGATCAGCGCACGCTGCCAGATTGGATTACTGGCAAAGACGGCATTATACCTGTAATTGATCCTTACGATGATGAGGATGACGATTAAGCGTTGGCTAGTAATCAGCGATTTACAAATACCGTTGCACCATGAAGCAGCCGTCAAAAATGTTATTAAGTTGGCAAGGCGTGAGAGATTTGATGCAGTTTTATGCGTTGGTGATGAAATTGATTTTACCACTATCAGTAAATTTGCAGAGGGCACGCCGCTTGCATATACTCAAACGTTGCATGCTGATCGGACTACTTGCCAAAATGTGTTATTTGCGCTTACCGAGCATAGCAAAGAAAATCATTGCATTAGGAGTAATCATACTGATCGTTTATACAACACTTTACTACGCACACCTGGCTTGATAAATTTACCAGAGCTGCAATACCCCAGATTTATGGATTTTGCAGGGTTAGGTATCACCTACCACAAAACAGCTTATGAGTTTTGGCCGGGCTGGGTGCTAGCACATGGCGACGAAGGCAATATGAGTCAACACGCAGGCATTACAGCACTAAACCTAGCAAAAAAGTGGGGTAGGTCAGTTGTAGCAGGTCATAGTCATAGGCTGGGCATGAGTGCCTATTCTGAGGCCATAGGAGGCTATTACAGGCCCTTATATGGCATTGAGGTAGGTAACCTAATGGACAGGCAAAAAGCCTCTTATATCCGCTACGGAGGGGCAAATTGGCAGATGGGCTTTGCTATACTAGAAGCCAGAGGTAAAACACTGACACCTACGTTAGTGCCTGTCAACAAGGATGGCAGCTTTTGCGCATTGGGCAAAGCTTATGGGTAACATCGTTACCAAATTGTTATACAACTAATCCACAAAATAATCCACAAAGTCACCGATCGGTGCAACACTGTGCCTGTACCGCAAAGTATGCGGACAGTTAGGGCTACATGTACACAATAGATCTAGGTTATGCAGCAATATATGCAGGTTTGTTTGCATTGTTTTGTTGGTGGTTAGTTGCAGAGCTAAAAGACAAATTTTACGCCAGCGGCTACTGGAAGGGTCGTTATGACGGCTGGAATTTGCATAGGCGCATGATTGACAACAAAAACAAAACCGATGAGGTCTTTGATTATGACAAAGACAAGTAAATTATTTGATGATGTAACGCAGTTAATACATCAGCGAGGCACGCAATACGGGCATCCGATAAGTAACCATAAACGCATTGCAGAGTTGTGGACAGCGTATTTAGGTTTTCCAATACAACCTAATGAGGTTGCAATGTGTATGGCGTTAGTCAAAATAAGCCGACAAGCTGAGGATGCAGGTGTAACAGATAATTACAAAGATGCACTTGCATATATTGCGATTGCAAAAAGCATAACTGATGCAATGCAAGATGATGATGGCGTGTGGTCTGATGCCGTTTAATTTAGATGACTACGAAACAGTCGAAAGTCGGCTGGAGAAATTTTGGAAGGAGTACCCAGATGGAAGGGTTGAAACAAAGCTTGAACAGGCCACAGACACTAGATACATTGTCAGTGCTAAATTATTTAAGACGGAAGCCGATGCGCAAGCATGTGCGACTGGTCTTGCTAGTGAAAGCATTAGTGATAGGGGTGTCAATTCAACGTCTGCATTGGAAAACGCAGAAACTAGCGCAATCGGCAGAGCGCTTGCAAACGCAGGTTATGCAGCTAAGGGCAAAAGGGCTAGCCGAGAGGAAATGACAAAGGTAACGCATTACTCACCGCCAGGTACAAGGGCTAGAGTTGTCGAGGATGCGTTGCGTGAAGGTTTTGTAAATGACAGAGAGCCAAAAACATTTAGTGTGGGTGAGGTTGCAAATGTAATACCGTTCAAACCAACACCTGTGCCGTTATGTGATGTTGGCAAACAATGTGCAGCAGGCACAATGAAAATAATGCAAGGCGTAAGCAAAACAACAAAAAAGCCGTACTACGGATTTGTTTGCAGCGCACCACGTGGCACAGATGAAAGCGCACAGTGCAAGGCTAAATGGGCAAGGATATTAGATAACGGCAGTTATTATTTTCCGGATGATGCAGAGGACGGCAAAGGGGGTGATTAATGGGTTTTGTCGAGGTAATAGACGGCAGTGGCTACCTTGCTAGGTTTGAGCGTAACAAGGTAACCATAGAGCCGACAACTGACAGATGTATGAGCTGTAATGACGACAGACTAATACATGATGGTAAGTATTTGGTTTGCACGCAATGCCACTGTAGGCAGTAAGGATGTTACCACAATGTACACAAAATTTAAGTGTAACGGCTGTAATCGCAACACCGAGTTTTTGTGGCTTGACAAAATAGACACGCCGGAAGGTTTTAAGGCGTATCAATGCATGGATTGTGGTTGCGTAGGCGTAAAAAACGTGGTAAAGGCGTTGCACAATAGCGATAATAATGTTGTGCGCTGCAAACAATGTGGCAGCTGGCAATTTGTCAATTATAATTGTTACACTTGCAAATTATTGGAGGCAAGTTATGCCTGAAATGACAGCTGAGGATTGGCAAAAACAAATTAAATTACGTGAGCAATGGTTGTTAGACAACCCAGATGCAGAATATATTGGCTGGACATCTATTTGACGACACGCCGTAAATTACGCACAGGAAGGTTTAAAACTTGACATGTATGATACCCTAAAAAAGCGTTCGATCTTAAATCGAAAAGCTGAGCCGGCAACGGCTAGGCTCGGAAGGCGCAGAGTTTGGGCGACCTCTTTGCTAATTGCTTTTATCTTTTGCTTTTTAAAAGATTTTGCGCTCGCTGCAAACCATTACAAACAGTACGCATTTATACAGCTAAACCATAATTTTACTGAGTTTTATTGCTTAGATGAGCTGTATTACAACGAGAGTCGGTGGAATCCTAAAGCACGTAATGGCTCACATCATGGCATACCGCAAGGTAGGTCTAAATGGCTGGCTACTGTTAATGGCTATAAGCAAATTGACTGGGGTATAAAATACAATTATGCACGTTATGGCAGCATGTGTGCAGCTTTACAACATTGGAAGGACAAAGGTTGGCATTAAACAAACGACCAAAGCAGGCAGCATTAGGTACAACACGATGGAAGCGTTTACGCATTGCAACACTAGATCGTGATGGCTGGGTCTGTGCCGTGTGTGGGTTGCCTGCAACTACAGCTGACCACATTTATCCACGCTCCAAGGGTGGCGATATGTGGGCGTTAGATAACTTGCAAAGCTTATGTGCTAAGTGCAACAGCAGCAAGGGCAGCCGTTTTTTTATTAAACAAGCGACCCCCCCTGTCTTTCCTGCCGTATCTCTCCCCGATACAATCCGAGCCATGCCAGCATCGCCATTTTCTAAGCCAGATTAGTCCGCATCGATGCAGATTGATGCCGAAGTAATACCAATCAAACGAGGGGTCGGGCTAATTGGCAGTATTGCGCCACGCATACACACACCCTTGCTTGCTGGCCGCACAAAATTACAAGATGTGGCAGATTTAGCTGAGCAAATAGGCATGCCGTTATTGCCCTGGCAAACCTGGGTGTTAAAAGATTTGCTAGCTGTAGATGACAAAGAGCAATGGCGTAAAAAAACAGCTTTATTGTTGGTTGCACGTCAAAACGGCAAAACACATTTGGCACGTATGCTCATTTTGGCGCATTTGTTTCTATGGGGTAGCAAAAATGTGCTAGGCATGTCATCTAATCGCAATATGGCATTAGATACATTTAGACAAGTTGCTTGGACAATAGATGACAATAAATTGCTTACAAAAGATATAAGGCAGATACGTTTAGCAAATGGTCAAGAGTCAATAACGTTAAAAAATGGCGCACGCTATGAAATAGCAGCTGCAACTAGAGATGCACCACGTGGCAAGACAGCAGATTTGTTATATTTAGATGAGTTGCGTGAGTGGTCGCCAGAGGCATTTGCAGCAGCGTTGCCTGTTACACGTGCTAGGCCAAATGCAATGACGTTAATGACAAGTAACGCTGGCGATGGCTTTAGCACAGTGTTAAACGAGTTGCGTGAGCGTTGCATGTCCTACCCACCGGACAATTTGGGTTATTACGAGTACAGCGCACCACAGCATTGCAAGATAAATGACAAACAAGCCTGGGCTATGGCAAACCCAGCGCTAGGCACGCTTATTACAGAGCAAACATTGCAAGAAAGTGTAAGCACAAACAGTGTAGAGGCAACACGAACAGAGATGCTGTGCCAATGGGTTGACAGCGTAGCCAGCCCTTGGGTCTATGGCAGTATAGAGGCGTGCAGTGACAGTACGTTAGAGATACCTGTTGGGCCAATGACAATAATGGCATTTGACATATCGCCGACTAGACGATCTGGTGCATTGGTTGCAGGTCAAATAAAAAACGGCAAGATAGCTGTGGGTTGCATGGATTTATGGTCAAGTGAAGTTGCCATAGATGAGGTTAAAATGGCTAGCGACATAAATGAGTGGGCTAGGAAATATCATCCGCATATAATTTGTTTTGACAAATACACAACACAAAGTCTGGCGACAAAATTAGAGCAAAGCGGCTGGCGTATGCAAGATGTTAGCGGTCAGGCGTTTTATCAGGCTTGTAGCGACTTAGCAGATGCACTGGCAAATAATCGGTTAGTACATAGCGGTCAAGCAGAGTTAGTGCAACACCTAAACAACTGTGCTGCAAAAACAAGCGATTTTGGCTGGCGGATAATCAGACGCAAAAGCGCAGGCGATTGTACAGCTGCAATCAGTTTGGCAATGGTCGTAACACAACTGACACGCCCACAACAAACAGCGCAAATAATTGTCTGATTTGCCACATTTTTACTTTTTATGGTATAACATACCGATATGGGTATATTGTCAGCATTGGGTATAACTAAGCCAAAAACAGTCCAAGCACAATATGCTCCTGCCGTAATGGGCGAAGCCACTATTGGCTACAACATGGGAACATTTGGCTACGGCCCTATGGATCGCACATTAGCTGTGCAAGTGCCAGCTGTTAATCGTTGTGCAAATTTGATAAAAGGTGTTATTGGTTATTTACCATTAGAGTTATACAAAAAATCTACAGGCGAGCAATTAGGCACGCCGTTATGGTGCGAGCAACCAGATATACGTCAACCACGATCTGTGACAATTAGCTGGACAGTTGACAGCCTTATATTTTACGGCGTTGCATACTGGCGTGTTACAGAAGTTTATGCAGATGATTTACGCCCGGCTAGATTTGAGTGGGTAAACAACTCACGTGTTGTGCCACATTTAAACACATTAGGCACAGAAATTTTATATTACACATTAGATGGACAAAAAACACCGCCTATTGGTGTTGGCTCGTTAGTTACATTTCAAGGTTTAACACAAGGCATATTGGCAACAGGTGGCCGCACAATACAAGCAGCATTAGATTTAGAAAAGGCAGCAAGTGTTGCAGCTGCAACACCTATGGCAACAGGATTTATAAAAAACACAGGCGCAGACATGCCAGAGTCATCTGTGCAAGCATTATTGGCCACATGGAAGCAAGCAAGGCAAAATAGATCTACTGCATATTTAACAAGCACGCTATCTTACGAGGCAGTCGGTTATAGTCCTAAAGACATGATGTATAACGAGGCATCACAGTATTTAGCAACGCAAATTAGTAGATTGATGAACGTGCCTGCATTTTACATTAGTGCAGATATGAACGGCAGTTACACATACCAAAATATAATTGATGGCCGTAAAGAATTTGTGGCATACAGCTTGCAACCGTACATCTGTGCAATAGAGGACAGATTAAGCATGGATGACATAACAGCACGTGGCCATATTGTGCGTTTTAACATTGACGAGTCATTTTTGCGCACAGACACAATAAAAAGATTAGAAGCAATAGAGAAAATGTTAAGTCTAGGGCTAATAGATGTAGAGCAGGCTAAACAAATGGAGGATTTAACACCTAATGGAAATGAAGGAGCAGATGTTACTTACGTTCAATAGCGCAGTAGAAGCAGCTGACGGCGAGCGCAGA
>Ga0194116_10004564_pt1 | contig 15800 bp, 14 predicted proteins | sample TA2MahsurfametaG_4_FD_148617 | JGI IMG/M metagenome (GOLD analysis project Ga0194116, IMG submission 148617) | Freshwater microbial communities from Lake Tanganyika, Tanzania - TA2015008 Mahale S9 surface | ecosystem: Environmental > Aquatic > Freshwater > Lake | place: Tanzania: Lake...
GTTGTTGCCGACATTCGCCGCGAACTGGGCAATTCTCGGGCAATCATCATCGGCACACCCGAATACAACTACAGCCTGCCCGGCGGATTAAAAAACCTCGTCGATTGGGCGTCGCGGCCATTTGCCAATCATTGCCTTATCGGTCGCCGCATCGGCGTGTTTGGTAGCTCGCCGGGCGACCGCGGCGGCAAGGCCGCAGTCGAATATCTGCGCAACATCGTGCCGTTGCTCGGGGCAACACTCGTCGGGCCCGAGTTGCTGTTTCCAAAAATCAACTCGTTGATCTCACCAGACGGCAAACTCGACGCAAGCGTATTGTCGCCATTGACCGAACTCGCTAAAGAACTAGCTCAATAACCCAAGTTTTTCGGCTCGCCTGCAGTCTGCGCACCAGTCGGCGCCATACATTGTGATCGTCATACGGTCAGTTTAGATACCCGAGTTGCAAGGCGTCAGCGCTGAACCATTTGATACATAATGATTACAAGCCTCACGATATATAAAGGGTGTTTTACGGTTGGCTTTGAACGGCACTTTTGCCTTGTTCTTAACAGTTAAGTTAGGCGATCAAATTTAACTTTAATCAGGACTGGTCAGAAGTGGTCAATCAATGTGGTGAAGGAGACTTCGCAATTTTTCACCTTGAATTGAACCAAGAATTGTTGTTGTCTTTAAACTGTGAAGTCCACCATCGAAAAAAGCTGATGAGTGCCGTTGAAAATTCGCACCAGAATTCGTTGTGGCTTGTTTAGCACGGTCAGTTGCACCGGCAGCTTCAAAAAGCGTGACTGACTCGTTGAATCCTTCAGCGACAAGGTCACTGCGATTGAGTAATCGTCCGTATTGTCCTAGTTCCTCCATGCAACGAGCAGCCATTTTTTCATCACTTTCGTCAGCAAAAATTTTGCAGGCTGACCTAAGTGCATCGCTTGCACTTAGACGAGCAACGTGACCTAGAGTCGTCGGAGAGTGATCTTCAGTAGATATCAATGCGAGGATTATTCCGTACCACATTAAGGCTTTAGCCTGTTCAATTTTCTTGTCGGGGCCAGACTCGGAACCGCCAAGACCAAACTCAGCAAGTGCCCGAATTGCCAGGCGCAAGTTGTCGGTGTGGGCTGGATCTGATTCTTTTTGAGTACGTACCGATGACCATATACGTCTTAGCAATGACTGGGCGATTGCAGTTACTGATTCGTCACTCGCTGTGATCAAACCAAATGCAGCTGCATTTTTCATAAAGATCTCAGTATCAGAAACACCAATAGGTTTCTTTGCTGGCTTAGAGTCGTGCGTTGGAGTTTTCTCGGGCGACACCGTTGCGGGCAACCGCAGTTTCGATGAGCGTGCCAGTCCTTTAGTAGGCTCGCTGGTTTCGGGAGCTGCTAAAGGCTTTGTTTTGAATTTTTCTTCTGTTTTCAGTTTATAGAAAAGCTTTTTAAGGAAAGTTTGATAGTCACCAACTACTTTTGACATTCGAACTTCGCTAGTCGCAGTGTATGAGCTTTTTGATATCGAGGATTTGGTTGGTTTCAGCGAATAGTAGAGGGCAACTGGAAATATCAAAATCCACCAGGGACTCTTGCCAACATCATTCATGCGACGTGCCCCATAAGCCAAAGTAGGTATGAATAGCAAAAATGCGAGCTGCGGCAAAATCGAGTTAAAGACAAAAACCATGGCTATCCAGGTCCAATAATTACGACGAGAGGCAACACCTTTGAAATCAAAATAGCCAGTCAGACCGATTTTTATCGCTTCGCGCGAATCATCGACAACACCCATTATCACTCCCTCCCGGAAGGTCTGACAAAAATTTTACGTCTTCCATAGTACGAACAATGGTGGGGTTTCCCCACTGAACTGCGGCTGAATACCCAGGTTGGTCAGTGCATTTGTTCGAGTTTGTAGCCACGAATACAAAGGTGATTGTGCTCAACTCGTTATCACGAATTTGAAGTCGACCCAAAAGGAAATATTTTTTAACTAACAACGTTTTGTCTAGAAACAGGCTCGCTCAAAGCTCCCAAGCATATTAAAAATAATTGGTTTAAGGCTGTGTTGGGCGAAGTGATCGTGGTTTAACCACGATCACTTTTTTGTACTGGCTAATCTCACCCGACTCGTAAAGCAATCGCAGCAAAGGCTCGGCATCAATTGGCTCTACAACAATCAGAGTCGGTAGCGAATCTTCTGAATTCTCAGATGCCGAACTTGTGAGCAATTCTTCCGTCAGGCATTCGTTTCGAGCGTCAATTGATCGCCCTTCAACTGCAAGAATTTTTTGTACTTCAGATTTGAGAACTCGTCCTTCAAAACCGCATCGACCGACAATACGAATCTCACCGGTCGACTTAAGTTCATCAGTAATTATCTTCGCAAACATGTCGGGGTGAGCCGATAACCTGAGTAAATTCTCATTGTCGATTTGTCGCCACTCCGAATTCACCACAACAATAGTTTTTGATAAGTCAACTAGTTTTTGTAGTGAACTATTTGGAAATCCATCCGCGACAACCACCACGAACTCGCCAAGATTGTCGAAGTCACCGGGCAATCGAGTAGCTTCACGAATCTGGATATCAATTTTGGCTGATTTGAGGTCCTCGGAAGCGAGTTTCACAGCTTCACTTAAGGTTGGCGAGTCGAAACGACTTAGCACAGTTAAAACTAAGCCTTCTCTGACTGAGTTAGGCAAGCGAAAATTTGAAAAAGCTCGTCCAATAAGACGATCGTCATTCGGGTCAGATGCAACAACACTTCTTTCTTTATGGCGCCGATTCCTTAAGTAAGTTCCTCTAACACCATCAGGCCCGAGATACACAGAACCCGATACACCGTCGTAGTCGATGTTTTCTCCTGCTTGAATCGCCGCTATACATGACAACACGGACGTGCAGATGTTTGAGTCGCCAGCCGAAAGATCTATGACTTCCTCGTAGGAAACTTTTTGATCGTCTGACCAAGCAAGACCCAGTAGGACAATAGCGTCGTATACTTCGGCGGCTCTCAAAAGCTCGTCGTGGTTTGCTGTCTCAGTCAACCGATCCAAAAATTTATCAGAGATGGGAGTTACAAGGCTCACTACTGTCGCTAAACAAAAGACATCGTTGTCGGGATTGCATGAGTCTTGCCCGTACCAGTGGGCCGCAAGACTAATCGAAAGTCCGGTCGGAATAAGAGCACTAAAAATCAGAAGTAAACGCCACATCAATCCGCGGCGCCACAGACGGCGCCAAGGTCGAGTGATTTTGTAATAGATGTATTGAGGTCGACTTATGACTTCTTCAGACAGGTCATCAACTAGTTCAGAGCTAGCAGATTCTTTCGGCATCCGTTTCAGCAAATCGACGCGAGTTGCACTCTCCGATTTTGCACCGCAAGTAGAACAATACTTTTCGTCATCAGTTTGAAAAGCGCCACATTCAACGCAGAAGTATGGCATTGATATTAATCGTTTTCGTAGAAATACAACTCAAATTTGAGGTCATCTTTTGAAACTTCGCCGGCACCGAAAGGCCGCAATGGGATCTCATAGACTTGCGGGCAAGCGCCTTGAACCACAGTCGAGTTGTTGTCAGAGAGTAGTCCTAAGTTGCGAAGCACGTTTCGTACCTCATCTTCCATATTCTTTGCGCGGTTCGCACCAATTTTCGCACTTTCTGAGTCTCGGTTATAGCCACCAAAAAGAATTGCGAAACCCACTTGTCTTCTTTGATCTATTGGCTTTTGTAGTTCCAAAAAGATTAGTTTGGCTGTACCAAATCCAAAGTCTTCGCTGCCTATGGGGTGAGTTCGAGGTAACTCCTCGAGCTTAGAATTTTGCAGCCAGTCTTGTAATTGTGACTCGCTCATCTTGGCTCCACCTCGCACAATAAATCGCGAAGTTTCTTCAGGGCTGACAGCGATACCCGACAAAGTTCGACAGATAGTTATCGAGACTGCCAGCGTCGCTTTTGTATTGTAAGAGTTGTCGCTTTCGGCACCACGTGCAGCACCTTGTTCGACATTTATAAAAAGCTTCCTGCTCTTGACACTCTCCGGATTTAATCTGAGAAGAAATGATTTTTCTGGACCTGAGTCTGGTTTGTTAACAAATCGCACCGACCATTCATCTTCAGGTTCGAGCAAAAGGTCAGATTCGGTAAAACTATTTGAAAAGACTGGCTCACTGAATTGGATCCAAATATCAAAATTCTCATCGAAAACTTCAATTTCACTGATTGGTTCTCCATTTTCGGAAGCTGAGAATTCAACACTTATATCAAATTTGTCTAAATCACCTGCTGATGACACAGAGGGTCGGTCACTCGCGACAAGGAAAACTACTGCAAGTGCAAGTAAAAGGTCAGCGAATAACCAACCAGAAAGCCCAACTATTGAACTCTTAGCTTCATCGGGGTTTGAGGCGATCTGGCCCTTGCGACGCGAAGCTCGACTCACCGAATACCTGAAGCAGATCGGAGAGACTCTGCGACTTGTTCAGCTGCAGCTGACGCTGACTGAAGGCGCTCACCAACCGCCTCGGCCTCTTTAACAATATCACGCAACGCATATTCGAGTTTTTCGGTTTGCGTTCCGAGTCGGCGATCAAGATTTGTGCCAAGTTCGTCAAGACGCGAAGTAATCACGCTCAGCGATTCACCAAGTTCACGCTGAAGGCTTCGCACCATGTCACCCATTGATTTGTGTGCGTCAACAGCAATTCCGAGGGAGGAAACTATTGAGTCAAGTCGCCGTGTGGAGGGTTCCAACTCCCGCGATGAGAGTTCGGCGAAGCGTGTGAGCGTGGAATCGGCTGAAGTGGAAAGTCGCTGCATGTCCGCGGCGACATCGCGAATGCCCGTGGTTGCAAGGCGAAGCTTGTTAACAGCATCTCCTAAGCTTCCGGTAATCGCAGTAGGGGTGATTTGTCTGAAGCCGTGGAGGAATAGACCAACATCTACTAATACTGAGCGAAAGCCGAGGTCACTTTCACGGCCACTTTCCTCTGCTTCGTACTTAGCGCGCTGGCGTATAAGCCACTCGGCGAGAGTAAGCACGATAAGAGAAAGAATAATCACGAAGTCCCAAAATGCGACTCGTTCAAGTGTTATTGAAACTCTGGATTTGTCACCCCATATTTGAAGAAAGGTTTCTGGCTCCAGAGTTGTATCGCGGTCTTTTAAATAAAGTGTGTAAGCGGCAGCAGCTTTTTCAAGGGCCCACCAAGTAACTAGCACCGGAAGAAAGAGAATCGTATTCCTGAACACCACCAAAACGTCTCCTACTTTTGACCAAGTGGTGCGTATCTCACTGTAAAGCGGTGGTTGCATCAAGTCTTCGAGGGTGAATGCCGCCCAATTTTCAAGTTGACGATCTTCGCGTATGTCTGCTTCGAGTCGATTGAGGATTTCTTTGTTTCCAGGCTCTGCGGTATCGATCCAAGATCGCAATTTGTTTGCAACTTCAAGCCTCTCTGCTTCACTGACTCGCGAATAATCGGTTAATTCCATGCCATCATCATCGATATCAGTCACAAATCAGTCTCCTTATTTAGGTAATTTCTTTGAGGAACGTACCACTCGCGGGTGTGTGCGTACGAGTGAGCCTTCAATCTCGGTGCAAAGCAATACTTGAACCGTAATTCCGCGCATCTCATCAGCAGGGGGCAGGCGGAGATTAACGCCACGGCGTCGAGGAATACGCTTTTCGCGGCGGAAACCCACTTTGCTGCCACCGCGTGAGAAATTTCCTTCCAGTCGTGCACCGCGAATGAATCGTAGGTCAACTGCTGAGATGATCGGATTTGATGGCCATCGCCATCCCAGGTATGGGGGTGAAGATGAATCGGTTTCGTTGATTATTAGGGTCATTTCGAGCAGAGGAAACTGTTCGGCCAGAGCAATTTTGATGCAACTGTGTTCGATAGGTCGATTTCGCCAGGGAAGTCTGCCATCGATCAGTCGCTCAGCTACAAGGCTTGCCCCACCTCGCGTGTATGCAGATCGCATTGCGGCGTCGGTCTCTTTGTCAGGTAGTCCATCCAAAACAGGAATTCCAATTTTCACATCACACAGTACGCATCGAAGTCGACTCGAGTCATTAGTCGTATTACACCACTGACAAACAATAAGTTGGTTGCTGGTACCCATTACACAGACATCACGATCCCTTTGAGGATTGTGTCGACGTCTGCATCCATGCAGCCTTCACCGGCTCGCGACTGTAGCCACATAGTTTGTTCCCATCTTTCGCCGATTTCATGCCATGGTGTGGCGTCGGGGGCAAAAAGTATGAGCCGACGTGCTTGGGCATTCATTACTCCCGGGTCTGGGGCTATTCCCCAATGCCTTTTCATCTCGACAAGGTCGCGTGGTGCTTCGATGTTGTCTTGGAACAAATCAGCTGGATATTTGTGAGTACCTAATGGGTGTGCGCTCGCATCTGTGAGCATCACGATGACGTGACGACTTCGTAGGACGTTGCGCCATGGCGATCGCATGGCCAGCCACAGGGCTTCGAGTCCAGATTCTGGTTCTGAACCACCACCCGAGGCAGTTAATCCGTCAACGACTTCTTGTAGAGCGATTTCTTGTCGAGGTAGTTCAAAGAATTGACTTGCGGCTAGCGCCCGTGCGCCTTCTTCGCCGAGATCGCGGTAGGTAATTATCCGTACCCAAAGATCTTGCAAACCTTTGCCTTCTGCGCTCATCGTCGAGCGAAGTCGATTAGAAAAACCTTTTACTAGTTCTTTAACTTCGTCAATGACACTTCCCATGCTTCCGGTGACATCAATGACAAAAACAAGGTCGATTGCGTATTTGCTAATGACTTCAGTGCTCATGCGACTCGTCCTAGGTTAGTTCCGCACGCCGAGAGAAGTTCAGAAATATTGGGCCGATCGATTGGTTTTAGTTTTAGACATCTTTTTAAACGGTATTCAAGTAGTGGTTTACCTGTGCCAAGCGATTCATATTCAACTTCATCCCCAGCCAGGGCGTGAATACCTGCATCAGTTTCTTTATCCGTCCATCTTGGTTTCTTACCGCTTGGTGAGAACGCCTCATGTATTGCTAGCGACAAAGAAAAGAGGTCCGAGTGCGTACCAAGTTTGAGCACGTATGGCGATTTTGCGAAACCTTTATAAACCAAAACTTCAGGACTGTAATAGTCCTCGGTGCCACCAAGTACGGTTGGCGGTGGCGGGGCGTCTGCACGATAACAGTCGTCGAAATCAATTAATCGGGCCACTGAGCCGCTGGGGACTTTTATTAGGTGAATGTTTGCTTTTTTGATGTCGGCGTGAACGATTTTTTTGTTGTGGAGTTCTCGTAGTGCGAGCAGGATACTGCGAATAGCTAAAACTCGGTGTTTTGGTTCCCAGCTTCTTAGGGTTGTTGCGTCTAGCGGGGTGAGCTCAGAAATAAAAGGATAGATTTTGAAGAAACTTGAGTCGTGCCAGAAAGCTTCGAGAGGTCGAACTAAAGATCCATTTCCGACGTGCTCACATGTGATGTCGCGTGCAATAGATTGGTGATGCTCAAGAAAACTATTGCATTGAGAGACTTGAAATTCATAAGCGACCCGGTCGAGTGCTCGTTCTTCTTCGCTGGGCATCTTCGGTGATGGAAACTTTTTAAGGAATCTTTTTGACCCATCACGCGTATCGGTACACATCCAACACTCTGCCTTGCCACCATCAATGCGATTTTCAAGCTTGTAAGGACCTACGTTAATTCGTCGTCTTTCCCGAGTTTCTTCGCGTGGTGGTATTTCTCGAGCAATTTTTCGTTCAGTGTGGACCTCGGCGTGTCCAATTTGGCCTTCGACAAAATCAGACACGACCCACACCCGATAGTCGTAGGTATTCAGGGCGCTCAACTGCCCAAAGTCTCTCAATTTCAGAATTTCGACTTGCGTCGTCACTAGACATGGTGCGCACTGAGGAATATCTATCCTGGAGTAGTTCGAGTCGCTTAGAAAATTTCGCTTTTATGTCGGAATTACCTGAAAATCCCCGGACAAGTACGGCAGCACTCACGTCATCGGCAGCATAGAAAGTGCAGAAATCAGCAAAGTTCTCGGCGAATTTGTTGTTCGAGTTGAGGAGGGACTCAAGTAACCCGAGTTCAAGAAAGCCAGGTGTGGGTAAATATCCGAATACTCCGTCGCTTGCGAGTAAGAGCACAAAAGGGGTTGTTACAGCTGTCGAAATTTCATCGATGTAAAATTCTGTCGATCGATTTACAACATTTGCGATAGGTGGGTCACTGCGCAATTGTTCGAGAGGATCGCTAACTCGAACGTGATCTCGTGTCAGCATAGTTAGCCCATCGCTTGGTGTAATCAGAAAAGCGCGAGAGTCACCAGCCCACCAAGTCACAATTTGGGTGCTATTCGTTTTGGTGTTCTCTTGTACTTTGGACAAAACGAGGGTTGTTGGAAGCCTCTTTGTCATTGTTCCGCGTATTCGAGTCTTCTCGCCAAGTTTCAGGTATGACTCAGCTTTTTGCAGCCTGTCATTAATAAAATTCTTCAACACTTCATTATTTAGTGAAGCTTCTGTGGTTAACGCTTTCATAACCGCTCGACGTGTGATTCGCGATGCAAAGAGTGCCTCGGTTGTTGAGATGGTTTCTGAACGGATTTGTAATTCGAGATGACCGGCGCCAGCACCGCCCATTCCGTCGAGTACGCCGATTGTGGTTGGTCCCTGATTTTGAGAAGTCGGTGTCACAAATATTGGTGGAGCATCCTCACAAAAATTAATGATTTTTGGGCACAGGAGACCGTAAGTTACTGAATTTGTAGTTTTTTCAGAAATCCAAAAGCGTCTTGCATCTTTTCCCACCCGAGGCGTGATAATTTCAATGCCGATTTTGTCTGCGTTGCTTGGTGGCAGTTTGATGTCGTCCTCGCCAACATCAAACGCAATCCATTTATTTGGTGTTGATTGGCTTTGAGATGTCCGTGGTTGTTTGTTAGCCGCTCGACTTATCTCTGCGTAAGAATCCGAGTTTTGTATTTTGTTTTTTAAGAAGTTCTCTTCAGGGTTGACAATTTCATCATCCAAATTTTCGGGAGCCAACTGATCAAATTGTTGTGGCTTACCTTTTGGTAAAACAACACGATAGTCAGTGCCCTCTCGATCATTGTAGGAAATATCTGAATTTATTTGGTTTTTAGTTTTTTGTGGCCTCAGATTTTTGGCACTCGTCCAGGATTTCTTTCTTGGCACAAATTTATTATTCCACATTTAGCCATTTCTTATATATTTTCGGGCTAAACAGTACTCTTTAACTCATGCATTGCATTGAATGCAGAAAACCAACACGATACGTATATCAGCCGTACTGGAAAACGTTTCTATGCGAAAGTTGTATCGATAAACAGGTATGCGAGTGGTGCAACCAGTTCGGTGGTTGTGCCCCAGTTGATGGTCGTGTTGCGTGTCGAGACTGTCGAAGAGAAATTGTGGATACGGATGAAGAGATCGAAGAATTGAAGAGCGAAGCGTTATTTTTAATCAGTCAACACATTGGACCGAATAATCTCCATTTGATTCCTGTGTTTTTAAAGAGAGAAGGTAAGGATGGTGCACCAACCGAAAATCTAGGTGCCGCTTATAGAAGTGAAGACTTAACTGTGCTATTTCTCGAGTCGGGGATACCTAATGCTTATGCTCTTGCAATTCTTTGTCATGAGTTTGGACATGCCATGTTGTTTCGTAATCATGAGACTTTAGAAGTTAGGGCTACAGCAGGATCGCATGAGTTGGTCGATGAAGAAGGTTTCTGTCAAGTACTTTTTGCTGTAGCTCTTCAAAGTCGCAGGGATCCTGTTGCGCGTTGGCAGTCGTTTATTTTGCCAGGAAGCAAAGATCCTATTTATGGTGGTGGGTTTCGAAAGATGTGGAAGTTGGCTTTGGAAGCTGGGTGTGTTGCGTCTCTTCTTGAAGCGCTCTCCGGTGATCCAGTTGCGTTTAGGGGGCCGCGGCTCGAAGCAGTAGTTGATGATTTCCTAGATGATGAGGATTTGGTTGGCGTTGCTGAGATCAGTAGTGGAGATCCAACTAAGGGTCCTCTACGTGGCACCGCGTTACGTGTTGAGGATGCACCGAAAGATATTCCGCGAGGCCCCCGTCTCCGCGGCACCGCTCTCGCAGTAGCCCGAGAACACGAGAGAGACGAAGCCGAGGTAAAAAAAGGCACGGTACGTGGCGAAGGCTTAGCTGTTGCGCGAGTAATAGAAATGGAAAAAGTACATCTACCCGATTCGCTTTCCGATGGTAAAGAAAGTTGCAGAGAAAGTAAAACTCGTTTACGAGGTAAGGACATCAAGTGAAAAATTTGCGACCTCGTTATAACAACTTGGACCTAGTTATGGCTAACGACTTATCGGAAAGTATCGCGTATTTTTAGGAATACACTTTCCTTCGAAGGCGGGTCAGGGCTTGAGTGGCATTGAGCTGAAACTAGTTGTTGATGAGTTGGTAAACGGCATTTGATAAAGGAGCTCTTACTCGGCGCTGTTTAAACTTTTTCGAACGCAGTGATCAACTTGTGTTTCAACTTGCATTAGAGATACCCTTGGCGGTAGCAGAGTAAATAGGGGGGAGTTTATGTCGCAAGGTCTTAAGTATCACATAGATATTGTCTTTTGTATTGACGTCACGGGGAGTATGACTCCCGTTATTGACGTAGTGAAGAATAAGGTACGCAGTTTTCCTCATGATTTAAGGGACGCTTTAGCGAAGAAAGACAGATCAGTAAACAAATTGAGAATCCGTACAGTTGCGTTTCGCGATTTCGCTAATGATCCCGAAGCAATGCGAGCATCTGATTTTTTTGAAGTTGAGCCAAGTACTGATCTATCCAAATTTGAGTCGTTCATTAATTCACTTTCACCGAGCGGTGGTGGTGATGAACCAGAATCGGCATTGGAGGCACTCGCAGTTGCTCAGAAGTCCGACTGGACACATGAGGGCGATAAGCAAAGACATATCATCGTGATGTTTACTGATGCGAGTGCGCACAAACTTGAGTCGCGAGTCGGTGAAATATCGGCAGAATTCAAGGATCAGATTCCAGGAAATCTCGATGAGTTGACTGACAGGTGGGAGGGCAATCAATCAGTTCGTCTTACGAAGTCAGCGCGTCGATTACTTATATTTGGGCCAGACGCCTACCCATGGAACGTAATTGGTGACGCCTGGGGACAAACAGTGTGGCTTCCATCTCAGGCAGGCAAAGGACTTGAGGATGTTGAATATGCAACCATTCTTGACACTATTGTCAATTCGATATAGCCCGAATCGCTCAACAATAAGTTTGGGGGTTGAGTTTGGCTGCCGGCCATGAGACCCTCGCGTCTTTCGTCACGGAAAAAAGATTAGGTCAAGGAGAAGACGGCGATCCGATTGCATGCAGGTATCCGGATCTAGGAGACGCTGTCGCAGTTTTTGACGGCATGGGTGGCGCGGGCGCAACTCAAGTCCCAGTTGATAGCAGCTACACGACCAAAGAGGGCAAGTGTTCGATGGCATACCTTGCATCGCGTGTTACCTCTACAACTATCCAAAAAGTTATTGGTCAGCTCGGCTCGACAAATCTAGAGAGCCTGAAGTTGCGAATCGAAGAGGCGGTCAAAGCTGAGCTAGCAAAACTCGCCGAACGCCCTGAAGGCAAAGGTCCGGAGCCACGCCTTAGGGGCACGCTTTTACACGATTATCCAACAACTGTCGCTCTTGCAATTGTCCGATCAACATTGCACGGGGATAATCAAAGAGAGGTAAAAGTTTATTGGGCAGGCGATTCGAGAATTTATGCATTTGATCCTGAAAGAATCATTCCTCTTCAAGTCCTGACACGTGATCACACTGAAACTGGAGGTGGAGGCGACGCCCCTGTCGAGCGTTACGCCAGCGCAGCCGGATTGGATCTTGACGAACTTGTGTACTTACTGCCGTCTACTTCAGCTGTCATAGCAATGTCGGATGGTTGTTACGCCTATTTGACGCCATTTAAATTGATGTTACTTTTAGTAAGAAGCCTCCAATTTTCTCGAGATCAAAATGACTGGGTTGAATCGGTCAAAAACGAGATTGCCGTGGTCGCAGGCGATGACACCTCGTTTGCGATCAGTTTTGGTGAAGGTGGATACGAAGCGTTGAAACGGCGAACAAAAACTTTGTATCAGAAGTTAGAGCCAGTCATGTTCATTCCGGAGACTAGTGAAACGAACCCTTTTATCTTGGTGCACGACAAGAATCAATACCAAGAATTATTCGAAGAAAGCAGGCGACGATGTTTGACAAAATCTGAAGAAGTCAGTCCGTCTAGTGAATCTCTTTCTGACGATACGCCGGTTTTGGCAGAATTGCCACCAGATGACTCAGCAACTCTCACCGTTGTTACTTCAAAAGATGTGCTTACTAAAGATGACTCGATGGGGTCAGGGGCTTAAATATGGCTCGTGCTAAAGGTGGAGAGTCAGTTCGCGGATACAAACTAATTCGCGATTTTAAAATGGCAGGTGGTGGAAACTGTGAGTGGACTTTCGCCCTAAAAGACGGCAAGGAGTACTTCATAAAAGTATTTCTCAACCCAAAGTATCCGAGACCCGACGGTCCCGGAAGCGAAAAAATAAAAATGCTCATGCGGGAAGAGTGTGAGCGATTTGAGCGCCACCAACGCGAGTTGAATGACGCGGTAAAAAAAGTCGCTGGAGCTGGCGGCCGTCTTGTTGCAGCAACTGAATTCTTTCAGGAAGACAATCTCTTCTATAAGGTTGCTGTTAAAGTCCCCGCTACTCCAATTACCCTAAAAGAGATCGCTGCACTCGATTTTGGGGCCAAAATTCGTTTGCTTCAAAACGTATGTACCGCAGTAAGTTCACTTCACCAGCAGAGGATCGTTCACGGTGATCTCAAAGTTGATAATGCACTTCTAGAGAAGGGATCTGGAGACGAACCCTTTATCGCCCGATTAATTGACTTCGACAGTAGTTACTTCTCTGAAAAACCTCCGATTGTTGACGAAACGATGGGTGATCCTCCGTACTACTCGCCAGAACTTCTAAGTTATATCCAGAAAAAAGTTGAAGACCCATCAAAACTGACAACGAAGTCTGACATTTTTGCCCTCGGGGTCGTTTTCCACCAATATTTGACCGCTGAAATGCCGGAATTCCCTGACGGTCACCAACATCTTTGCGATGCAGTTAGATCAGGTCATACGGTGACCCCAGATTCGCTAAAAATTGATGGGCGCTTGGGATTAGTTGAACTGATTGCCTCCATGCTGCAACTCGATCCCGAATCACGCCCCTCTTCGTTTAAAATTCAAAATTTTTTGCGTGAACTGCGCAAAAATCCCGACTTTGTCCTTCCAGCAGAATCTGGGAAAACAGCAACGACCCATATTGTGTCGAAGACAGACGATACAAGTCCTCGTCCCGGACTTCGAGGTTCGGGGATGTCAATCCCTAAACATTCAGAGACTGTTGACACAGTTGTGGCTAAATATGAAGAACTGGTAGCACCTAAAGTTGCATTGAAGTCGCCTTCAACCTACGAGCTTGCTATTGCGAAGTTGGTTAAAAGCCTCATCGAAGTCGATAATGCAGTCGCAACAAAGATTGCTCCTGTCAAATCAACATCAAGGATTAAAGGCACGCTAACTAATCCCGTGAAGACCCTGAGACCAGATGAAGCTGAAGCAATTGAAGACATTCAGCAGCGCCTTACAGAATTGCACCAACACACCAACGAGGTTGTCAGGTGGCTGACTGGCGAAATACTTGAACGCCCAAGCTTGAGAATTCGAGCTACTGAAACCGCAGTAGATGCAGCGGTCGAGACAGAGACAGCATCTGAGAGGAAACCTCTTTAAGTATGATTTCAGGACTTATATCGTTGATGGTTGCTTTGGTCCGAGGTGCTGTCGATATCACAGTGGCAATTATTCGACTCTTTGCGTCTATCTTTAGAGGCGGTTCTCGGTAAGCGAGACCGATGCTTGAGCGAAAATATACGTTAAAAGAGACACTGAATCGACTTCGCCATGTTGAACTGACCCCGGAAAGTAGATTTTGGTTCGGTTCACCATGTCGTTGTGTGCGCTACTTAGATATTCTCATGCATATTGTGCTGCCCGAACTTATCGAAAATCGTATGCCACGACTAACTCACTATTTGCGCCGCACTTCGCCTCGTTGGGGTAGAAGTTGGCGTAAGTGGTGAACGGTCGTACGACAGAGATCTTGAGTGCCAGCAGCTTTTAGTTTGAACCGAGCGACTTAGCGTCATTACTTAACACAATCTCAACGTGAAGCTGCTGCCCCTTATGACAAAATTCCCCGACCAAACAACAACGTCAAATACTATTTGCGAGAATCTCACCAACGTCATCGCCACTAATGAACCCACCGGGGACTGGGAACCACACTGTATTTCCCCAGGCGTCATTAATTACGTTCCATGGGTAGGCGTCTGGTCCGACGATAAGTAATCGACGCGCTGACCTGATTAGACGAACCGATTGATCGCCATTCCACCTGTCAGTCAACTCATCGAAACTTCCTGGAATCAGATCCTTAAATTCTGTTGGTAGTTCGCCGATACGCGACTCCAACTTGTGTGCACTTGCACTAGTAAACATCACGATGATATGTCTTTGCTTATCGCCCTTATGTGTCCAGTCAGACATTATTGCCGTAGCGAGGGCCTCTAATCCTGATTCAGGTTCATCGCCACCACCAAACGCCGAAAGACTATTAATAAACGACTCAAGTCCAGCTAAATCGGCATTTGGCTCAACTTCAATAAAGTCGGATGCTCGCATTGGATCAGGATCGTTAGCAAAATCACGAAACGCTATAACACGAACACGCAAACTGTTAACAATTTTTCCCTTTGCGGCAAGTTTGCCCTTAAGAATTTGCGGCGACCTGCACACAGTTTCCTTTATATGATCAAGCACTGGAGCCATATCAGCTGTGACGTCGACACAAAATACGACATCGATGTGATATTCGAACCCTTGCAAAACAATCACCCCGATTAATTGATAACTGCTTTAAACACTATTTCTAACATATGTATTGGGAAACAGCAGAGACTTTAAGTGCCAGCAGCTCTTAGCTTGAACTCTGTGGCCAGGTGGAGAATTGAAACCTTGGTGACTGCGAACTCAGCAAATTTGGTCAGGGACGAGAGAATCTTGTCGAGTTTCTCAGGATCCAGTTCGTCATTATCGAGCTCACGCAACAAGAAGATGTCGGTGCCTGCCGACGAACCGATCTCAAAATGGGCCTTCTCAGGCAACATTGGTTCGAGACCCTTGATTGCGTCATCGATTGAGCCAATCTCACCGGCGGCCCGAGAGTGGTCAAGAAGATACTGCAACTCGATTTCTGTCTCTGCGCCTGAGTTGGGCAAACCAGCGACGAAGATCTGCAGGCGGCGAAAATGAATCTCGCAAAGATCGCCGTGTTCGAGAGCCGCCCATGAATCGCTGCCGTCAAATCGATCGAGGAAATTGCTGTCGCCGTATCGGCCGCCGTTTTTCAGAAACCAATCAATCACCGGCAATAGATGACCCATCAGTTATCTCTCTTGACTAGGCGAAAATCGTTTTGACCGCCGTTTCGAGTCGGCGAACCAGCACGGGGGCAACAGTTGACCTCTTGAACGCGTCAAGCAGGCTGGTATACCACCAGCGCTGGCCTTCGTAACCCTCGTTGAAAACACCTGAATTGAAGAATTTCTCGGCGGTCATGCCCGGCCGGGTTACACACTCGACAGTCGCTTCGGCATT
>Ga0194116_10004571_pt1 | contig 15774 bp, 16 predicted proteins | sample TA2MahsurfametaG_4_FD_148617 | JGI IMG/M metagenome (GOLD analysis project Ga0194116, IMG submission 148617) | Freshwater microbial communities from Lake Tanganyika, Tanzania - TA2015008 Mahale S9 surface | ecosystem: Environmental > Aquatic > Freshwater > Lake | place: Tanzania: Lake...
CCAAACTGATCACGAAGAGTATAAGCAAGATGAACAAGCTGAGAGATTAGGTAATGAATTATTCGGTAGTATTCGTATAATTGTTTCAAATTATAACCCAGAACAAGCAGTATAGAATAGTTTGTAATTGTAAATTAATTAAACGGAAGGTGAGACCATTTGGTCAATAACCTTTTTTTAATTATATTTTAACAAATTATTTCATCTATAATATTAGTATATTGTTCCATAATATAATTTACAATTTCTGTTTTATTAGGAACATAAACTGATAATATAAATTCTTCATTCTGATTAAACATATTAAATACTTTTTTATAATCTGTTTCTTCGTTTAATTCAATATCATTTTTTTTGATAAAATTATAAAAACTTTCATTAGTTTCATTATTTGGAATAATTGCTTTAAAATATTTAACTAATAAATATGCTGATATAGGATTTACTGCATTTGAAATTATATAATCTATATCAATATTCAAACAATAAACTAACATAATTATTACTGCTCTCAATAATTTATTATATTTTTTATTTTCATATATTTTATCTGTATTTGAAGAAATTTCAACACTTCTATCTTTTTCATTAATATTTAAAACAATAAATGAAATACAACCTTCATTGTTATTTAAACATAAAATAAGATTTTGTATACCTATTGAGCTGTTAATTTTTCTACAATTCAAATTATACATATAATCAAATTCTAATTCTAAATTAGGACATTTCGTTTTAAGTACATTATTCAAGTCGTTTAAATAATCTTTCGCATAAGATAAATCTATCGGTTGCACACAATCTCTATCTATTATCATTACATCATGTTTATATAATTTATGTCTTTTCATAAATGGTTGGCTATTTGAGTTTAATATATTTTCAACATTTTTTATTATTATATTGTCTATATTACCACCATCATTTGTCAAATTATAAATATAATATTGATCATTTTCATTAAAAACTACATATTTTTTTTCAATAAAATAATGATTACAATTGTTGACATTAATTTTATAAATATTCTTGTTATTAATGAAATTGATTTTTTCTATTTTATTGGTTTCGTTAATAGCAATTACAGATTTTAAAGTTCCGCCTTTCATTTTTTTTGATAGTTTACGTTTTGTTTTCTTATGATTTTTATTGTATCTTCTTTTTATTGTCATATAATATATTATAATTTTATTATATAAAACATATAAAAAAATTATAATATATTTATTATGAAACGCCCAATAACAATAATCGATACTTTCAAAAGTATTTATCTTCCTAAAAATAAAAAACCTATTGTTATTTGTGATATTGATCTTACTTTTATTCGACCTGCTAATGATTATATTGACATTTATAACAAATTTAAATCATCATTTTCTCGCCCTACAAAACTTCACAAATTTGTTCACGATGCATATAGGTCTATTAATGTTGGAGAAGTCAAACAAACCGATAGTGACGGTTTTATTCAGATGTTAGAGAGAATTAAACATCTTGGTGGTAAATTTGTATTCTTAACAGCTCGTCATTATTTGTCGAATAACAAAACCATCAATGATTTAAAAACTGCTGGGCTACAAAATGCTGAAGAATTCATAATTCATTATACAGGTAATAAAATTAATAAGAGTCAATATATTCAAAGATTTAATTTATTACAAGGTTATGATCATTATGTTTTTATTGATGACTATCCGTCTAATTTAGAATACGCTTTACAAATTTATCCAGATATGAATTGCTATTGGTTTAAATATAAATAAAGCTTTTAGATCACTCGTGTTCTATTAAATTTAACGCGTCTAAACGATGGTAAAAGAAACGATATTCCATTTCTAAACCCTTTTTTTGCCATTTAATGTCATCTAACAATTTATTCGCTTTTGAAATTATATTTTGTTCTCCTCCTAGTTCCTTTGTTTTTTTTATAATATTATTTATTCTCTCAATTTCTAAATCTACTTTTTTTACCTTGTTATAATAATTTTCAAATCTTGAATTCATTTCTGTTACTAATTCGGTATAAGTTTTTGTTGGCATATCTTCGAATTCCATTATCTCATCTATTGTTGCTTTTTCATATTCAGTGGTTTTCTTTTCATAATCTATACAATAAAATCGCACTGAATTAGTATTGAAATCTAATAAAAATACTAGACCTGAATTTTTACCGTTATTTAATATGTAACCTGATTCTAAAATATTTATGAAACTAGTTTGACAATACCGTGTCAAACAATACCAATCATCAGTATTTTTGTAAGACACTTCCAAATCTGTAAATACTTTGCATTTTTCAATAGCTACTTGGTTTGGTTTGTTTTTTGCTTCTAATAAATTCTTAAACACTTCTCGTAACAATTCTATAGAGCCATAATGCTTCATTAATACATAAATCTCTCTAACAAGGACCTGCCAAAGCATATCAGCATCATATTGAACATGCATTAAACGAATCTTACGACCAATTTTATAGCCAAATGAACCTTGAGTTCCCATTTCTTTATAATAATATAAATGCTTATAACTTTATATTATTATTATTTCAGTCAAATTTTTTATTAATCATTGTTGCTTTAGAAATATTTTTGATTATTTTTTCCTTCTTATCTTCATCTGTTGTCATTACTTCTATAACCATTTTATCATATTTATCTGATACTTTTGAAGATGAATTTTTATATTCTGGATATTTCTCTCGAAACTCTGGCAATAACTTTATATTTTTATCTGCTATTTTCGTTACAACTTTAGTTAGTTTAGTTTTCTTTTTATCTTCTTTTTCCCATTGTCCTTCATCTTTTATATACATAGTTTCTCGCTTCTTGTCTGTACAATGTATAGGTCTCTCTGTTTCATCTAAGTTGTTTAAATTTGTTAATATAATTTTCGAAATACCTTCTACATAACCTAGTTCACCAACATCTATTAAATCTGATAATTGTAATTTTATTGAGTTTGCAAAATCAGTTATATTCATAGCATTTTTACATGTCTCGTTTAAGAAAAAATTTAAATTAAATGCGTTGTTATGAGAGTTTGTATTTGTTGTATTATTTGCATTTGTATTTGATATGTTATGTGTTCCATTTTTTACTATTTCTAAGATTAATTCTTTTATATCAGTTTGTTCTTTTCTTAATTCAGAATTCTCCTTAATAAGCTCTGAATTTTGTTTAAGTATTTTTAAAATAAGGTCTTTATCAGTTGGTTCATCTTTTTCGTCTTGTTGATACTGATTACATTTTTGTTTATGTTTCCATAAACCAGAATAATTACTATATATTTTTCCACATTTACACACGTAAATATTTTCATTTTGCTCTTTTTGCTCTTTTTGCTCTTTCCATTCATTTCCAAAAATACTCTCTTTATGTTTAGATGTCATAAATGTCTGTTCCAATTAAACTTTTTACAGCATCTAAAGTCACAATGAACACAAAAATAGTCTGGTTGCTCTTTTTGCTCTTTTTGCTCTTTTCCTAAAATTTCCATCGTGAAAATATCTTTAAGTTTTTTCCGAAAAAAATGAAAAAAATTATGATAACAAAAAATATTTATTGGTTTAGTTTGTGACGATAACTTTTTAATATCGTAACGATTTTTTTTCTCAGTAAGGACATTTTCGGCTACCCAATTTTGGACATTTATTTTTGTCCATTTTGAGAAAGTCAAAAAACTTTTCATTTTTCAGAAACTTCTTTTTTAAATAATAAATTTTAAAACCTACTTAAAGAAACCCATATCAAACCTCTGGTCATAAGAATTTAAAGATTACCGCACAAAAACCAAATTCAAATTGTAAATGAAATAGAAACAAATACGCAAACAATATATGAAGTATAATGAAACAAAATTCTGGCGTTTCTATTCTTATTAAATAATTAACAAAATCAATTATATAATCATAATTACTATTTATTATTAAATTTATTATTAGAGTTAACATACAAATATGGAAAGGCATTAAAAGTCACTTGTTTGTCATTTATTATTTCTTTAAAATTTATATAAATTTTAAGCACAAAATGGTAATGTTTGTGGTGGCTGAGCTAGTCCATTTGGTTCTCTCCAATTCTTTTGAATATAATATGGTCCTGTGCTTGGAGTATCAGAGTTTTGAACTTGTTCTACCGATTCTTGTGTATACCATTCTGGAGGTGTTAAATAAACATTTGAAGTACCACAACCTGAAGCAAAAGACGTGATACTTGTACCTGCAGCTGCTTGACTTGAACTACCGTGAACCGCAAAAGGGAATGGTTTTTGGGGACCAATAGGGTTATTACAACCTCGTGTAAGATATAAGTTATATTGACTATAAGAAACTGGGTTATATAATGTCTTTGTATACGGACCATTACGAGCCATATCATTATATTTAAATCTAGCAGTAGACCTTCCTGGAGTACATAATGTTGGACCTGATTTTATAAAATTTCCCTCATATGAACCAACATTATTAACCTTAAGATTACAAGTATTCGCAGCTGCCAAATTTTGAATATATAATCCTTGACTTGCTGAATCTGTTTGGTTTCCTGTATAATTTGGCTGGACCCAGTAGTTTGGAAATTTTCCATACCACGCCCATCTATATTTTTTATCGAGCATACCATAAGTTGACAGGACAGATTGTTTGATATATAAGTATTGAGTTCCCATTGTGTCAACGACACGAGAATTGAGAACTGGTTCAACGACGGCTTGTTTACTATGCGCATTTGGAATTGTACCAGTTGACTGAATATTATCTGCTGTTGAACCAACTAATGTTGCAGAAGGATATTTACCAAATGTCCCACCAAACCCAATGGGTTGGGTCCCTCTATACGGAGTGCCTGATTTTGACATCTTCATATCTTTACCTACACCACCAATATTTCTTCGTCCACCATTAACTGAAAACCCTGCTGCTCCATAATTATGAATAGCGTCTTTAAGTGTTTGAGTTGAATGACCAAATGGACCTTGAGGTAACCAATTACCCCCCGGGGCGACACCTGAACGTTTTGAACCATAATTTATAACGGATTTTCTTTTAAAAGCTGTTAAAGACATTTATATAAATGCGTTAGATTTTTTTCTACCTTTTACGAAAGTAGAGCCAGATTATAATATATTCTTATTTATACTCTACCAATGGTGCTATTTGGTTACAGGTTCACTGAAGATAGTTTACTATTTTGGCTCCACCTTTTCTAAAGGTGGGATTTAAATTAAAATTATACTTCTTCTCTCTGGATCTTCAATTAAACATCTAGAGAGAAGCCAATATATTCTTGTATTTTTAACTGAATGACTATTGAAGAAATCAAGTATATTTTCTGAGTTTTTATATTTTAAATAATCTTTATAAAATTCGTCATCTGCTAATAACATATATACTAATAATATTCCTAAACTAAAATAGGCTGTTTTGTAGTGAACTTTTGAAGGAATTTCAGTTATTTTTACTATTTCTGGAGAGAAAAAAAAATCTTTTGCTGAAAAAGGGCAACTAATTATAGCAACTTCATCATAAATATTTGTTACTAATTCGCTGCCTAGAAATGCGAACCTTTCGTCATTTATTACTATTATATCGTCTGGACTATAACCTATTATCGTGCGAGTTTCACGTGTAATTAAATAGTTTAACTGCATAACTAGTGAGTGAATCATTTTTGCTGCGTCCGACACTGACATTTTTTTTGTTCCTTGACTTATCTTTCTCTCGCTTCTAAATTGCTCTAAGGATTTTACTGATGTTGCGTTAAATGTTATTGTTTTATATGTCTCGTCTGTTGAACCACCTTGAATTATCCGCGTTTTTATTAACGATTTTATTAATGAATATGCTACTGACTTAAATTCTATTCTGTAAGTCGAACGTTCTTTAACTATTTTTAAATTATCATTTTCCAAAATTATATTTTCATCCATATTTCTTTTATTCTCTTCGTTTTAGATTATTTATTTTATTATTTATTTACTTTATGTATAATAATAAAAAACTTTCTGATCGTTTTACACCTTTGGACATTTAAAACGCCGAATAAAAAAGAGGTTTCCCTCATTTTTATTTTTTTATAATTATTAATTAAATTACAATTCAAAAGTAACTTTACTATAACGCGAAATATAACTATATTCTACTGCTAAATTTACTCTACATTTTTCGTCGTATTTTCTAATTGTTGATGGACCTTTTATGTGAGTAAGAAGTTCACAATCAGCCAATCCATATAAGTCTGTATAATGAACTTCTATATCAGAAGTCCAATCCATTCCATTTCCAGTCCAACCAAGTTCTTCATTAGTCAATGACATATCAATGAGAGGTCCAAACTCACGCTTGTTATGTGAGCGATATGTCGCAACAGCGATAAGTTTGCCTTGAGATTTACTTTTTACAAACCATAATCTGTCTCCAGACTTGACGTTTTGAATAAAATATTTTCCATGAGGCGAGGTTAATGCCTGAATTCCCCAAATTCTGTATTTGGAAGAGTTTTTAAGGTTTTCTCCGTCACCAACTCTCAATAGCCAATCAGTAGTCATTTTTAAAATCTCAAACTTAATATATTTTATGTCTTTTATTAAAACATAAAAAAGTATTTCAATTTTTTTATAAAAGTTAATAATAATGGTGTAACTAAAAATTTATAATCGGCATTTTAAATGTCCAAAGGTGTAATAGAAAAAAAACTATACTCACTTAATTACAAGTTATACAATTAATTCACTACAAACTAAATTCTATACTATTTCTCCGTCTTCTTTTTTGTCTTCAGATTTCTTAGTCTCTTCATGTTCTAAAGTAATTCTCTTCTTTCTCATTGGCGGCTTGACGTTTCCATATTCAATCTTAGTTGGAAGTGAGTCATCTCTTTCGAAACGCATGTCTCCAGGAGGTGAACAAGGTGGTGTAGTCGATTTATGGACTGTTTTCTTGTCATGAGAAGGATTTTCGCGAGGTCTTGAATTTTGTTCTCTGTTATAGTGTCTTGGTCTTACGTCTTCTTGTTCTCTGTTATAGTGTCTTCTAGAATCTTGTTGTCTTGGTCTTGTATCTGGATGTCTATAAGAAGAAGTAACATGTCTGGAATTGGAAGGTCTGTCTTCGTCAGAATCGAACTGAAGAGTAGGCTTGCGGTGACCTCCAGTATTTTGAGGTGCGGTTGGCTTACGCTCAGGTTCTCTGTATGCAGATATCTTCCAAAACCATGGTTCATCATAAATAATTTTAATTTCCTTACCGTTTAATAATCGCTCACGTGCTACATTCGCGTTCTCGCTGTTATTCCAGCGTCGGAAATGAACGAATACGCGATTAAACTTTTCTTCTGGTTTTGCGCTATGCTTACCACTTACGATGTCAATGCGGTCTAATTCACCCATGTTTAAGTCATCGAAAATACGGCGAATACGAGACTCGCTAATATTCGAATAAACACGAGGAATACAGAGCACTGGCACATTAGCTGGTAAAGTTCTGAAGTCAATTTGAGTGGACATCTTGAAGATTGATATGGAGCACGAGGCAACTTATCATTCATTTATATGGTAAAAAGTATTTCAATTTTTTTGTTAAAATGCTAAAATGGTGTTAACTGAAAATTTGTAATAGTTATTATATTAGTTATAAATTTTCAGTTAACACCAAAATAGTGTATAAATATTTATAATTGAAATACTTTTTACTTAGTTGACATTTATTACTACTATATTGCTTCAAAATGGTCAAACTTTCAAGCGTTCATCACGAATATTATTTAGGTGATTTACCTGGAAATCTTCAATATTCTAAGAATATTCAAGAGATTATTGATACTGATTTACCAGATGACGAAGACACGTGCGGATATATGCTATGTGAACATAGCCAGGAGAATTTACAGCGTGTTACACCGCTTTCACAGCGAAAAACAAATTGGAAGATATTGCTTATGATGCGTAAGAATGGAACAGATGGAGAAGTCTGGCTAAAGGCTGCTCTCCTTAATAAGGATACAGGTAAGATTGCTCTTTTAACCAGCACTAACAATCCCGACAATATTATACGTCGTGGAAGTCGGTCAGTTAAAACTATCGACGAAACATGGGCAGTTGGTCATTATCGAATGAGCGCACCGATTTGTTTCTGGAGGGAACTTAAGAATAGACTTTTGTATTAGATAGATTTATTGTAACCAATTTAATTAGACTTGTAAAGTGAGACACATTTGTGTCAATATCTTTTTTTTATATTAATTTTAATTTAAAATATATTAAATTCTTAGAATTATTATCTCATTGAAGTTTATCAAAAATGTCCTGTAATATTTGTTGCGATAATTATAACAAAAGTACTCATATTAAGGTTTGTTGCCCATATTGCGATTTTGATGTTTGTAGAAGTTGTTGTGAGACATATATTTTATCTGAGAATGTTCCAAAATGTATGAAACCTGATTGTGCTAAAGAATGGTCTAGAAAATTCTTGAGGGAAAATTTTACTAATGTATTCTTGAATTCAAAATACAAGGAACATTTAGAAGATGTTTTGTTTGATCAAGAAAAAGCATTGTTGCCTGCTACTCAGCATCTAGTTGAAGAAAAACTTGCCAAAAAAAAATTGAAGAAGGAATTAAGTGATTTGAATTTATTGATTGAAGATCTAAGCAAGCAGAAAAGAGAATTAGAGAGACAAATTCATTACGGTATCATACCTCCGAAAGATGAAAAAGAAAGAGCGCGTTTTGTTCGTCAATGTCCAGCCAATGGGTGTCGCGGGTTTTTAAGCAGTCAGTGGAAATGTGGTATTTGCGAGCAATGGACTTGTCCGGAATGTCACGAATTGAAGGGTCCAACTCGTGATTGTGAGCATAAATGCGACCCAAATAATATAGAGACTGCTAAATTACTTAATAAGGATTCCAAACCTTGTCCTAAGTGTCAAAGTCTTATATTTAAAATATCAGGTTGCTTTGCAAAAGACACACCTATTTTGATGTGGGACGGAACTACTAAAATGTCGCAAAATATTTGTATTGGAGATGTTTTAGTTGGTGATGATGGAGAGAAAAGAATTGTACAGGATTTAGTCTCTGGTGAAGATGATTTATTTGAAGTTAAACAAAGTGATGGAATAAGCTATATAGTCAATAGTAAACATATGCTGGCGCTTAAAGATAATTTTAGTAATATAACATTGATTATAATCGATGATTACTTACACTTAAGCGATAAGGTTCGTCAATCATTATATGGGTTCAAATATAAATCTGAAACCAAGTCTAACATTCAAGTTTCGTCAATAGGAAAAGGTGTTTATTATGGATGGTCTGTGAACAGTAATAATAGGTTTTTATTAACTGATTTTACTGTTGTAAAAAATTGTGACCAAATGTGGTGTACACAATGTCATACAGCGTTCAGTTGGAAGACAGGCAAAATAGAAAAAAATATTCATAATCCTCATTTCTACGAATGGCAACGCAAAAATGGTGGCAACATTGCTCCAATAAATCCTGAAGAAATCGAATGTGGTAGAGAACTAGGTTATTTTGTTAATGAAAGAATTCAAACTTTGGCAAAAAAACATACTGATTTATATAAACTTGAAGAAAATGAAATTTTTATGTGGGATAATAGAATATTACGAAGTGAACACATATATTCTGAACCTATTAAAAAAATTAGTGAATTTATTACAAATATTGTTCATAATAATCTTGTAGAGTTACCTAATTTTCAAACTGATTATGTTGTCAGAAATCGGGATTTACGTATCAAATATTTAGAAAATCTAATTACAGAAGAAGAATTTAAAATGATGATTCAACGAAATGATAAAAAAAATCGAAAAAATACAGAGATTGCACAAGTTTTACAGCTTGCTAATACTGCTGCTACTGATATTATATATAGACTTATGGATAATTTAGAAAAATCTAATTCTGGTGAACATAACATAAATTCGTATTTTAAAGAACTTGACGAAATTATAAATTATTGTAATGATATTTTTAAGAATATTAGTTTTACATACAGTACAGTTCAGTATGAATTTAATAACAAATTTATCTTCAATCGTCTAGAGAAAGAAAAAGAGAAAAAAGGCTGCTACTGAAGATAACGAAGATGATGAAAAATCGAGTATAAAAAAATTAGCAAATATTGCTAATTTTTATAGAAATTAATTTATTACAATATTAAATTTATAATTCTACAAAGTTTTACAAATTGTTTCATATATATCAGTACATTCTAATTCTTCTTTGACTACATTTTTCTCTCCACATGCTTTACATTGATGTTTTAGCATTTTCTTCTTTTTATAAATGATAACTTCTGGTTTATCACATGAGCGACATAATAAATAATTTTGTATAATAAAACATATAATTCCATTAATCTTATTTGTGGTATAAACTCCTTGGAAAACAGCACATTTGAGGTCTTTATCTATGCTGCTTTTACATGAGAGTTGTTGTCCAATTAATCTGGTTAACAGTTGGTGGTCAAATTCTATAGAGGTTGCAAATGATACAGAGTTAGTAAAACATGTTAAATTGCTGCCTTTTTTTGTTTTGACTTCATAAATAGGCAGGTCAACTTTATATCTATAATTGAGGTCAAAAGTGACCGATTCGTCGCTGCATAAGTACAATTTGTTGTTTGCCATCATTTTTCATCATTTAGTTGAGGAATTAGTAAAGTAATTGTAAACAAATAAATTTATTTCAATTTTTTTTATTTATGGCTTTAAACAAGTTGACTGAAAATTTATAATGTTGTTAAACATTGCTGGCAGGACATGTATCTGGACTGTGCTGTTTTACACCTTTGGACATTTAAAACGCCGATTATTTTTTTAAATAATAACCATTAACGTGTTTTGAAGCATAACACGATGAAGCATAATGGCCTTCTCTACCACACCTAAAACAACAAATTTCATCATCATCATCATCGTCATCATCGTCATCATCGTCGTTCTCATAAATTATTTGTTTTTTATATTTTGAATTACAATATTTCTCGTGATATACACATTTGTTTTCTTCTATAAACTCTTTTCCACAATATTCACAAACCCAAACTTCTTCATATTCTTCATTGCTATCAGTTTTACAACATTCATTTTCTTGGCATTCTTTCGCAAAATGACCACCTTTTCCACAAATAAAACATTTATTATTTGTTCCATTACTCATTTTCTGTAAAGTATCTATTGTTGATTTATCTAATTTTACTGAAACAAATGAGCCACCACGAACATTATTTATTCCATATTTATCCATATATTGTCTTGTAATTTTATCTTCATCATAATCATCGCAATTTGGTTTCACTTCTATTACTCTTAATGGTTTATATATTTTTGTCCATTCTGAACCATTTGAATTAAAATGACTTTCTAATCGAAATTGTGGATTATTTGTTTTTCCAATATAATATTTTCCTTTCTCTAATTGTATTACATATATAAAAACCATTTTGAATATATGATTTATAATATTAATAATATTTAATTCAATTTTTTATAAAATAATCGGCGTTTTAAATGTCCAAAGGTGTAAAAAAGCATTTCAATTTTAAATTAAAAAAGATATTGGTTCCCAAAGGGAAACCTCACTTTTAAATTTAATTAAATGTTACAAGTTTTTACAAGTTTTATTTTCCATATTTATTAAGGAAATCCCTATTTTTATCATTGTTTTCGAGCTGTGCATACTTTACGAAGAAAGTGAACTCACTGTTATTATCGAGATTATCATAGCCGACAAACACACGAGCATAGTTGAATGAGTCTTTTCTAAGCGCAAAACGATTAGTCCACTTTTCATCTTCATAGCTGGTGAATACAGTGGTAGTCTTAACTCCTAGACCAGTAGAGTCGGATGATTCGTAGAAGCCTTGTTCATTCTTTTTCGGCATCGAAACCCCCTTAAGGTCATTTCCAGTAATGGATATGTAAAAGGCTTTGACCCTTGGTAAAACATCTTCCTCAGTGCAACCTTCGTCGTCATACACCTTGAACTTTTTCCATAATTGTTTCTTACCATTCTTAACAGGATTAGTGGGAATCACTCCATCAATCGCAAGGTTTTTCTTTTCTGCTGAACTTTGGGCTACTGGGACTTCGCCACGAATTTCAGCAATGCTGCAAGTCTTACCAGCAAATTCAGTACACATTCTTTCAATATGCGCCTCATATTCAAGACAAGTATCAACGACAGTTTTCGTTAATGAATGAAACTGCGTTTGCTTAATCTTGGCTCTAGCTTCAGGAGACCAAGACTCGTACTTGAACAAGAAACGACATAATTGATAGAGTTTATCCCTACTGTAATGCTGATGCGCCATAATAACATTGTCAAAATTGCCGAGCTCAGGGTTAATGAGCGTTACACTCATACCTACGCAGTAGAAGCCGGTAACAAAAGTAGGATATGTATTGTAGTCCTTGATAAGTTGTTGAATCATATAGGATGGTTCAAGCAGCATTTCAAGCTCCTTCTTTTGCTTTGACTGACTGGAAATTGTGCGAGCGCGATCCCAAACCATATCGGCGTCACCAACAAGCCGAGTTTTGCCGGTTGCAGGTCTCCATCTGAAAAGCTCATAACCGTTACTATTCATCACAATAACATTAGCGGTGGGATAATGCTTTAAAATTATATCCATAGTTTGGTAGTGCGTAGCCTTACGAGTGTAAGCGGGCACAAAATGGTAGCTAAAGGCATTATTGGCGATGGATAATGTTGGAAGAACAAAGTCAACGAAGCTCAAATGCAGGATTTCGTTACCAAGGTCAAAATGCCACTTGTTGTCATACCAAAATCTGCGATTTTTCTCATTCATACCCGCTCTAGCAAATACCAGATCAGGAATAGTTTGAGGAATAGCAGCGTTTTCGATAAGCTCATCCCACAACATATCGTCGTAGATATTGAAGTTGCATCTCGTAACACCGAAATAATCAGGGGAACGAATAATGGCGAGTTCTTCTTCAACATCACGAATGAGGATTTTGTGGAACAAGGGGTCATCAGTAGCAACCTTCCAAATACCATCAGGAGTAGCACTGTAGCCAATAATATCCGTGACAATAGTCATCTGATTAAAATCGCGGATATAAGGTATATTTTCAGGGATATACCTGTGTGCTTCGTCAATGTGAATTGTAAACTTAATGTTGGTCTGCGAAAATTTTAAAGAATCAGAGGCTCTTTCGAATAGGTCTGGAATTGACTCTCTGATTCTTTTTTCGTGAGCGCAACAAACAATCACCTTAATTGAATTTTTATCTATTAATTTGAATACATCAATGACATTTTTAGCATGATGACAATCACCGGCAGTATCCTTCTTGCTATTGAAGACGATAATTTTCTTGGGTCCAATATCCTTCTGCATACGGCCGAAGAATTGCATCCCAGCAGACAAAGTATTCATGGTAAGAACAATATGAATATTTTTACTTTTGTCATTAACGATACTCGTGATACAAATAGTAGTCTTGCCTTCCTGTGGTTTGCGCACCACAAGGCTAAGTTTGCTTTCAATTTCAAATTCGGTTAAACGGTCAGACATGGTTGTCAATATTGATAAGGTAAATATGCTATAAAATATTAGCCATAAAGTATTTCAATTTTATTATATTTACAGCTAAAATACTTATAACTGAAAATTTATAAATATAGATACCAATGGTTATACAATAAAAAATATAAATTTAAAAATGTTAAAATATATATAGTTAATGAATACACCATATAAAAATGATATAACCCAAAGATTCTTAAATAGAACACAAAATAACAAAAATAAACACGAAAATATAAATATATCCAAATTGATATTAGATATTACATCTATAGATGAAACTGAACAAGCTAAAAAATTAATAACACTATGTCATTTTTTTTCAGGACTTCTAAAAAATTCATGCGAATTAGTAAATCTATTATCATTTGATTCATTGACAAAAATATTAATATCATTAAATGGTTCAAATCGTGCTTTTAAAGCATTAAATATATTAATAACTCGTGATTTTATTAATCCATGTGAAATAGAACAACATAAATTAAATTGTTTGTATAATCAAAAAGTAATTGATAAACAACATCTAGAATATATTGAAAAAATATTTAATAATATTAAAAAAAACTACATTGCAACAGGAATTATAAATAAACCACATGATTTGACAGATGAATATATAAACAACAATATTCATGCCAAATGGATATTTGATAAAGAAACTTATAAAGTGTTAATACATTTGCCTGTATATCAATCAACTATTAAGCCAGAAATAGATGATTTTAAGTTTACAAGTATAATATATGATCCAAAAAAAACTACACCACGTAATGCAAAAGACACACCTGTTCAGACTAATATAATTCTCAATTTAGATGAATCAAAACAATTAATAAAATATCCATATGATGTTTTATGTCAAAAGATCAAATTAGGTGATATAAATGATTTAATGATATGTAATTATGAAAAAAATTTAAATGACGACGAATTTATAAATGTATTTTGTATGACAAAACAGAGTTTCTATGACCTCCCTAATTGGAAACGCAAAAAACTGAAAATGGAAAAAAAGTTATTTTAGATCACTTATAATGATATAAGACGTAGTCTGAATGTTGTTGAGTTATGGTATGAATTTATTTGTTTGTGTTGATTTTATATGTGATAAAGATTTTAATTGTTATAAACGACATTTAAAATGTAAAGGTGTAATTTATATAAATATATGATATGTATTTATATAATGGGATGTAGTGTGGCACTCTGCCATCCCCTCGTGACTCAACCCATGTCATATCAACCCAGCAAGTCCCAATCAATTTAGCCGGTAATTTAGACGTATAATTAGTGGTTAATTTAATGGTTTAAGAGCAGCAGCAGGCAGCAAGAACGGGAGAAAAAAGGTGAACACCTTTAATGATTAAGTATTACTATACAATTATAGTCTACAAACTATATATAAATAACTACAAACTATATATAAATAACTACAAACTATATATAAATATAAACTACATTAATTCATCCCCAATGATATTTTTATAATTATCCCATCTACTAATAAATTCTTCAACTTTTTCATTAAAACCATAATCAATCAAATGCTTTATAATTTTCTCTTTTTTTTCTTCTTTATTTTCACCAAATAAATCATCAATCACTTTACTATAATTTTTTTTACACCAATCACTTTTTTTACACCAATCATTATTATTAAATACATTTAATCTCTTACCAAATATATCATTTTCATCAATAGCTAATAATCTTCCATCCATTAACACTAATATATTTCTTATAATATTATCACTAGTTCTAAATAACCCATTAAATAATCTAATTTTTAACATACTATATACTACATCTTTATTCTCCAAAACATTTTTATTTGCTCCCAAATCTCCAATATTTTCATAAAAACACATCATACAATAAACAACTTCATCACAATTTTCAAACTCAAAATTATTTTTCCAACATTTAATATTTTTATCAATAAATTTTAATTTACTATTGCTTTTAATTAATTTCATATTTAAATCCAATATTCCAAACTCTTTTTTAATACTATCTACAAACATATAATCTCTTCCATAATTAAAACTTTTTGACATTTCTTTTAAAACATACAATTCATTATTTCTTCTAACAACAATACAACATTTTTTTCCACCACAAACACCTTCAACTATTACTTTTACAATTTCAAATTCTTCAAAATCAATAAATTCATAAATATTTTTCCCA
>Ga0194116_10004573_pt1 | contig 15771 bp, 18 predicted proteins | sample TA2MahsurfametaG_4_FD_148617 | JGI IMG/M metagenome (GOLD analysis project Ga0194116, IMG submission 148617) | Freshwater microbial communities from Lake Tanganyika, Tanzania - TA2015008 Mahale S9 surface | ecosystem: Environmental > Aquatic > Freshwater > Lake | place: Tanzania: Lake...
AACATTCACATCGGTGCTGCGTATGGAGATCGACCGACAGCAATCGAGCGCTGGGTTAGAAACTTTGATCTGCTGCCTGAAAGTGTCAAAACTCGACTGACAGTGGAAAACGACGACCGGGACAGCCTTTTCTCGACCAAAGATCTCTACGTGGGTATCTACAAGAAGTTGGGAACTCCGATCGTTTTTGACTATCACCACCACAAGTTTAGGAACGATGGCGAGACTGAGGAGGAGTGCCACGCGATGGCATTTGAGTCGTGGGGTAAGATCCGTCCCTGTTTCCACTACTCAGAATCTGCCTCACAAAAAGAGGGTTCTGACAAGAAAGATAACGCGCATAGTGACTATGTCTATGACAAGATCGAAGATTACGGAAAAGATTTCGATGTCGTGATCGAAGCAAAAGCAAAGGAGTTGGCTCTGCTCAAGTATCGTTCAGTTCATAACATCATTCCTTCATCGTCGCTGTCTTCCTTTTAGACGCCTCTTTTCTCTCCTCAGCATAATCTAAAGCTCTTTTTAGACGAGATCTCACTTCAGGATCTTTAGAGTTCTCATATGCTGCCCTGACACGCTGGTGGATTAGATTTATGATCTGTGATTTTCGAGCGTGAGATTTTGACTTAAATGAATCCTTAGATAGCGTATCTCTGATATCTGACGCAGTTCTAAACTTAACACTGACTGTGTCTTTAGGATTCTCATCTGTGTAAAGCCTGCGGCTACTGCCCTCAGGCTTTTTTCCTGTTCCTACTTTAGGATCTTTTTTTTTGACTCTTCTAAAGTTTCTAGTTTAACAGATTCATTCTTACTTCTGTGCTTTTGAACTTTCTTCCACTCACTCTTATCAACAGATCTTGTCTTTCCGCCCCTGATGAACGAATTGACTCTTGCCATTGCCCACGCGTGTTGCGGAATACCTTGTCTGTGTCCAGTTAGCCAAGCAGCTAAACCTTTTCTATAGACTGATGTCAATGCGCCGAGAGGCATGTTGGCATTTTTTGCTTTCTTAGAAAGCGTTTTCTTAATTTTACCAGAGATACCTTCGTCGAGTTGGATCTCTGTGATCTCATTTATTAGATCTTGAATCTCTTCTAAAGATTCACTTAGTTTTTTTGACTTTTTGTAAGATTTATCAGCTGTCCATTCATCATAGCAGCTTTTAGGCGGATCAGGTTGAGTGCATTTATTGATCTCTCTTGCCATCTGAGAGTTTGATTTTCTAGTTCCCTTATAATAGTTCGGATTTCCAGGTCGTTTCTTCTTCTCATCTAAAGATATCTCTTCTTCTTCAATATTTACATTCTCATCTTTATTCTTTTCTCCTGCGATCTTTTTTAAGACTGAGGAGGGTAGAAAATCCATTCTGGTGACACCAGAATTTTTGTCGGCGCCAAATTCGACACTTCTCTTGCCCTGCTCATCTTCAGATTTTGATTCAAGCTGTGCTTTTTCATCAATACGTTGTAAATCTTCATCTAGCTTTCTTAAGATATTTCTATAATTCATCTTCTTCCCTTATATAACTAAAATTATTAATATATATTATAACAGAGAGATTAATTCGGAGAAAAGATGTCAGTTTTTAGAACTCACAAAACAATTGCTGATCGATCAGCAACAGATCGATCCAGACATAAGAAAAAGATTGAAAAAGCGATAAAAGAGGGAATTCACGACATTGTTGCAGAAGAATCTATCATAGGACAAGACGGTAAGAAGCAGATTAAAGTTCCAGTTCGTGGCATCAAGCAGTATAGATTTATTTACGGTTCAGGCACAGGTTCGAAGGGCGTCGGGTCAGCGCAAGGTAAAGACATTAGAAAAGGTCAAGTAATCAAAGAAGGAAATCCACCTACGAACGGCCAAGGCACTGGGAAAGGTGGAAACGACAAGGGTGAAGAGTATTACGATGTTGAAATCTCACTAGAAGAATTAGCAAAATATCTTTTTGATGATCTAAATTTACCAGATTTAGATAGAAAGAAAGCTGATGCTATTTTCTCTGAAAAGATTAAGAGAAAAGGGTATAGAAGCGAAGGTATCAGAGTCAGACTTTCTAAGAAAGAAACTCTAAAAAATAAGATTAGAAGACAGAAGAGTGCAGAGAGAAATGGAACTTACAATCCTGAAGAGGACGAGAGTTTTCCATTTCACCCAGATGATTTGATGTATAAACATATCGATATCAAAAAGAAACCTATCACAAGCGCGGTCATATTCTTTATCATGGATGTCTCTGGTTCCATGGATAAGAATAAGAAGTTCTTAGCAAGATCTTTCTTCTTCTTGCTCTATCAGTTTATTAGATACAAGTATGAAAAAGTAAATCTAGTATTTATTTCTCACACAACAGAAGGCAAAGAAGTTTCTGAAGATGACTTCTTCAAAAGTGCTTCGACAGGAGGCACCATGATATCTTCTGGGCTCTTAACAGAGATTAGTGTCGTCGAAGAAAGATATCCAACGAATGCTTGGAATATTTACAGCTTCCACTGCAGTGACGGTGAGAACTGGAGTGAAGATAATCCTAAAGCTTTAAAAGCAATGGAAAAGATTATTGGATTATCACAGATGACAGCTTACATTCAGATTAATCATGCAGGAGAAAAAGTTTTTGGTCAAGAAATGACCAAAATATTTTCACACTTAGAAAGTGAAAAGTTTAAGCTTGTTAAGATAATCAAGAAAGAGGATATTTGGCCTCAATTTAAGAAACTTTTTGGAGGTAACATCGATGTCTGATTGGTCAATAGAACAGCTTAAATTTTGGGATGACAAGATATGTGAAAAAGCTAGAAGTTACGGTCTAGATTGGTATCCTATCGACTACGAGATCTGTGATTATTATGAGATGATAGGACACATGTCTTATCACGGAATGCCCTCTTACTTTAATCACTGGTCGTTTGGAAAGTCATTTGAGAGAACACACTTCATGTATAATGCTGGTGCTGAAGGGTTGCCTTACGAGTTGATCATCAACAGTGATCCCTCGATCGCCTATCTCATGCGTCAAAACGAGCTCTTCCTTCAGATCTTGATCATGGCACACTGCGTGGGTCACAGTGACTTCTTTAAAAACAATAGATGTTTTAAGGATACAGATCCTAAGAATGTCGTCTCAAGAATGAGAAATGCTAAAAAGAGAATTCAAGGTTACGTCGAAGATCCAAGCATTGGCATCGATCAAGTAGAATCATTTATTGATAATTTACAAGCGCTTTCCTTTCAAACTAATAGATACGGTATCCCTAGAAAGTCAAAAGTAGAGATCAGACAGTCAGAGATAGAGAGATACAATATTCTAAAAGAAAAAGGAATCATACTCGATCAAAAACATCTAGATAATAAGCTTTTACAACCTGACTATGATCTATTTGCATTTTTTCAAGAATACTCACCTGAGAAATTTACTGATTGGCAACTTGATATCTTTGATATCATGCACAGAGAATCGCTATATTTCATCCCTCAGATTAAGACAAAGATATTAAATGAGGGTTGGGCAAGCTTTTGGCATTACAAAATTTTACATGAGCTAAACTTAGGCGATGAGTTTCACATCCCATTCTTAAAACTTCATAATGCTGTTGTCAGACCACACACGGGTGGTCTCAACCCGTATCACATAGGCTTTCATATCTTTAGCAAGATTGAGAAAGAGCACGGACTTGATGCCTGCTTTGAAGCCAGAGAGATTCATGACGATGTGTCGGCATGCAGAATATACTTAGAAGAAGAAGACATGCGTGAATTGAACATCTTCTCATTTGTCAGAAACAAGCACGGCGAAGTTAAAATTTCTGAAGTGTCTGATGAAGACGATTGGTCAGTGGTTAAAAAGGAGATGCTAAGAAGTATAGGTGTAGGAAGCATCCCACAGATTTATGCTGAGAGAATTGAAAAAGACGGAACTCTCGTTCTTAAACACGAATATGACGGCAGAGATCTAGATCTAGATCACGCAACCAAGGTCGTGGGTCACATTAAGGATCTCTGGAAATCAAATGTGAGACTATATACAATTTTAGAAGCCGACGTTTGGGAAATATGATTAAACGTCAATATTAATATACGTTATGATTAACTCAGGAGTGAAAATGGCCAACAAAGATTTTTTAAGTGTTATCCGCAGCAAGAGAAACCAAAAGAAAGAAGAAAAGTTTAATGGAACTTTTCTTGACTATCTAAATCTTTTAAGTGAGAATCCAGGTATTGTTAAGCTTGCACACAAGCGTCTCTATGAATCAATTGAAAAGAAAGGTGTAAGAACAGTTGATGTCGATTCTCCAGAATACAGGCCTATCTTCAACGGAGACAAGCTTAGAGTTTATGACTATTTTGCTTCTGAGTTCTACGGAATGGAATCAGTCATCAACAAGCTTTTAAGATTTCTAAAATCAGCTGCTCACAAGGGCGAAGAAAGTCGCCAGGTTCTTCTTCTTATGGGGCCTGTCGGCGCAGGCAAATCAGCACTAATTGATGCAGTAAAGAGAGCACTTGAGGATGCAGATAATCACTATCATCTTGAAGGATGTCCAGTGAGAGAAGAACCTCTTCATCTCCTGCCAAGAAGTTTAAGAGCAGAATTTGAAGAGATGTTAGGCATTCATATCGAGGGTGATCTTTGTCCAATCTGTCGTCACCGTCTAATGGAAGAGTTTAATGGTGAATACGAAAGATTCCCTGTGACTGTGAGCTCTTTCTCACAAAGAGGCCGTCGAGGCATCGCTGTCGTTCCTCCTATGGACGCTAACTCTCAAGATGTGAGCGTTCTTGTCGGAACTGAAGACATCTCCAAGTTAGATAAATATTCTGAGGATGATCCTAGAGTTCTTTCACTAAACGGTGCATTTAACGTAGGTAACAGAGGTATCGTAGAGTTCGTAGAAGTATTTAAAAACGAAATCGAGTTCCTGCACACCATGCTCACAGCCACCCAGGAAAAACGAGTTCCATCACCCGGCAAGAATGACATGATCTACTTTGACGGTGTGATCTTGTCACACTGCAACGAGAGTGAGTGGAACAGATTTAAGGGAGAGCACACCAACGAAGCTATTCTCGACCGTGTTCTCAAGATCGAAGTTCCCTACGTTCTTGAACTAGATCAAGAGCAGAAGATCTATGAGAAGATGATTCGCAGATCTGACTTCAACGGAGCACACATTGCACCTCACACACTAAAGGTAGCTGCAATGTTTTCAGTCATGAGTCGTCTATCACCTTCAAATAAATGTGATCTTTTGACCAAGATGAAGATCTATAATGGTGACAAGATTATCGAGAAGGGTCGTGTTAAGAAAGTTGATATCAAGGATCTAAAGGCCGAAACTGTCTATGAAGGTATGGAAGGCGTTTCTACAAGATTCATCATGAAGGCACTAGATGCAGCACTTTCTGACTCTGATACTAACATGATCACCCCTATCAACGTGATGGATAGCTTAGTTAAGCAGATTTCTGAGCAGATCATCGACAAGGATATCAAAACACGTTATCTAGGGATCGTGCAGAACACCATCAGAGAAGAGTATCTAAAGATTCTTGAAAATGAGATCGCTAAAGCTTTCGTCACAGCTTACGACGAGCAAGCACAGTCACTCTTTGACTCTTACATGGACAATGCTGAGGCATTTACAACCAAGTCAAAATTCAAGAACAAGATAACACGTGAAGAGGGTGAGCCAGACGAGAGATTCATGAGATCAATCGAAGAGATGATTGGTGTCGTTGGAACTGCCAGAGATGGCTTCAGATCTGACGTGACAGCTTTCATGTTTAGCAAGCTTCGCAAGGGTGAAAAGGTCAATTATAAGTCATACGGTCCTCTCAAGGAAGCAGTTGAGCAATACTTGATCAATTCAGTCAAGGATATTGCAAGAATCGTTACAAGATCAAAGTCTCGTGATGATGATCAGAAAAAGAAGTATAGTGACATGGTAAAAACGCTCATTGAGGAGTATGATTATAATGAGCATTCTGCCGAGGAAATCCTAACCTATGCATCAAACAACTTGTGGCGAGACTCATAAGATAGAGATATTTGAAGGTTCGAATGTTTCCAACTTCTTAAAAAAAGAAAAAGAAACATTCGAACAATATAAGCAAAATAGAAATTGTCTTTATTCTAACACAAGGATAGTTGATAATCCTACTGTCAATTATCTAAATGAGTTTTTTAGTAAGAGCGTTCATCTTCCTGACTTTCAACTTAAATCTATTCTTAAAAAAGAATATGATGTCTGTGAAAAGATCTACCCATATCTTGGCGAAGTATTTTTAAATATCTTCTTTGACAAGGATGTCAATGTAGATGAGGAAGTGTATCTCTTTAGAAAAGATTCTGTTGAAGAGTTTTTAGAAACATCTAAAGATAAAAATGCAAAAAGTATTGTTCAATGGATCATTGAGAACTCCTCAGCAGATAGAATTGTAGAGATAGAATCTTCTTATGGAGATGTCATCACAATTAAAAAAGAAGATGACATTTTTTTAAAACTTGATTATGACTCTTCATTTCTAGGAAGTAAAAAATCTTTAGAAATGAAAGATTATAAATTTGCCATAATCGATGGTTACATTGAGTCTGTGAGTGAAATACATCATATGCTTCATTTTGCTGCTCAAAACAAAGAGCCACATGTCTTATTTTGTTTTGGAATGTCTGATGAGGTAAAAAACGTCATCATTCAAAATAATTCAAAGAAAATAACTCAAATATTTCCTGTCTCGATGAAGGTAACTGAAGAAACGATCAATATTATGAATGATATTGCACTCCTTCACAATTCAGATATCATCTCATCGCTTAAAGGTCAAACAATCTCTCAGGAGATGCGTAAGGATCTTAAGAGAGGAAATACAATAACTTTAAGTAGAGAAGGTTTTAAGATTGTTCCTCTATGTAGCCTAACTGATATCAAAGTTCATATCAAATTTCTACAAGATAGAATTAAAAACTCTGCACCAGATGCTAACATTGAGATCATTGAAAATCGAATTAAAAATTTAAACAGTAAAGTTCTTAAAGTTTATGTGCCAGAAGATCTTAAAAAAGACATCGGATTTAATAGAGATCTAGACTATCTTTTAAGAATGTTAGACAGTTCTCTAAAAGGTTATGTAAAGTTATCTATTGATGACAGATTTTTAATGATACCTTCTATTTTTTACAGATATGCACTAAAGAAGGTTAACACTACAAGATCATTATTTTATAATATTGATAAGATTCTAATCAGAAAGGAGTAGAAAATGGCAAGTCAATCAAAAGTCATGGGATCGGTCACTCAAACAGTTCGTTTCATCATTGAGCGTCTTCAAGCAGACATTGCTGAAAATAGAAGTGTCCTTGCACTAAATGAAAATCAGACACGAGTACTAGTAAGTATGGTAGAAAAGTCAGTTCAAGACTCATATAATAGATCTATGAATCAGATTATCAATACTATCGATTAAACATGAAAGGCGTCAAACACCTAATAGAGTGTCATTGTTTCTTAAAGATCTTTGACAAAGGTGAAAAGAAAATCAATCATAAGTTTCCTGTTTATTCAAAGTTTGACGAGAATGACAATGTCATTCCTAAGTTGACAAAATGTAATAACTGTGAATCTTTACATTATGTGTATGATATTTTTAAATCTGAACTTCGTCCAGGTAAAGAAGATATAACATCAATATTGAGTATTGAAGATATCGTTCAAATGTTACCTGAAAAGATAAGTTCTGTTTTGACATCAAATAGAGCTGATATATCCGACTACGAGCATGCTCTTGACATTGTTGAGAATAAACAGTGGGGGAGTATGATTGTTCTCAAGAGATCCATCATCGGCGAAGTTGAAAATGTAAAAATACTTCAGATCGATTCAGAAAGTAAGATTAAGATTTTAAATAAAGAAATTAACACTATTGTAACGGGAAACAAATGAATGACGTAAAGATGATGCAGATAGCTAAAAGAAAAAAAGAGTCAAGAGAGATCACAAAACAGATATTAGATTTTGGTGTAACCGAAGATCAAAAAATAGATATTATGTTTAATATCGCTCTGACATTAGAAAGTAATACAGCTATGAAAGAGATCACTTCTACATTAAAAAAGTTTTTAGAAAAAATTAACAAAGATGAAGAAGATGACAATAATAAAGAAAGAGCCAAACTCATAATCTAAGGAGAATAAAATGAGTGAATCACAGCAACTACTTGAAAAGTTTGAAGAGCTTCTGACGCTCGTTGAGTCGCTTCGTTCTGATGTTGTTAAGCATGCAGCCGGCAATAAATCTGCAGGCTTAAGAGTTCGTCGCGGCCTTCGTGATGCTAAGAAGCTAACTTCTGATCTCGTAAGAGAGTCAGTTGATCTAAGCAAGTAAACAAAAAAATATAAAGTTCTTTTTAATAGAAAGCCCGGTAGCAAAACTACCGGGCTCCCTCGTTTTTAAAGCTTAAATCTAAATTTTTTCACTTATAGATTTTAACTTTTTGACTGCCATCTTTTCTATCTGACAGATTCTCATTCTTGTCACTCCAAATAACTTACCAACATCTTCAAGTGTAAGGCTAAAATTTTTCTTACATAGATTAATGCAGCACATCTGTGAATCCTTACAATTGATCCAATATCTGCAATTCATCTTTTCACATTCAACGCCTGATTTATTGTGGTATTCGTAGCACTTCATATTTTACTCCTGTGGGTGATATTTAGTATTATAGACATAAGTTCTTTAATGAACAACAGGAGTAAAATGTCAGATAACAACAGAAAGCTTTTTGTAGTCGATACCAATGTTCTTCTTTACGACAAAGAGGCAATTCATTCATTCCCCGGGAATGATGTTATTATTCCAATTGTTGTGTTAGATGAGCTGGATAGATTTAAAGACAAGAGCGGTGTGATTGGTGAATCTGCAAGATATGTGAATAGATTTCTTGATGATCTAAGAGATGAAGGTGATCTTAGCAAAGGAATTCATCTAGAAAAGAATGATCAAACTATTAGAGTAGAAATTCATGGATTTGACAACATTCCTGATTTTTTAGATAAGGACTGTGCTGATAATCAAATAATCTCTTGTGCACTTCACACACAGAACAAGTTCCCAGAGTCAAAAACAATCGTAGTGACAAAAGATATCAATTTTAGAGTCAAGTGCGATGCTGTCGGACTCGAAGCTGAGGATTATTATAGAGATAGAATTCTCGAGTCAGATGATGAAATGTATAAGGGTTATCTCGATATCGAAGTTGATGATAGAGAGATAATTGACATGCTCTACGAAGATAATATGACATCTACTGAAGCATCTGATCTCTGTGAAAGAGTGAATAGCTTTATTGATAGAAAGTTCTATGAAAATGAGTTTTTGTGCATTAAATGTGACAAATCTTCTTACTTAGGAATCTACAAGAAGGGTGTGATTGCAAAGATTAAGAACGAGAAAGATTTTAAGACGTCATTCTCATTCTCAGCTAAGAACAGAGAGCAGCTCTATGCACTGAATGCACTGCTTGATCCAAACATTAGCCTCGTGACCATAACAGGTTTGGCAGGATCAGGAAAAACATTTATCACTCTAATGACAGCCATCTCAGGGTTAAATGATAGAAAATATGACAGAATCGTGATCACAAGAAACGTTCAGCCTGTTGGCAAAGATATTGGATTCTTACCTGGTGATCTAAAAGAAAAGATGCTTCCATGGATGTCTCCAATCATGGACAACTTTAGACACGCTTTTAAAGATAAGGATCTAAGTTATTTTGAAATGCTTCTCGAAAAAGGCACCATTGAGATCGCACCTCTTTCATACATGAGAGGCAGAACTTTCAGTAACACATTCTTAATATTTGATGAGGCACAGAATGCCACCATTCATGAAATTAAGACAGTCGTGACAAGAATAGGCGAAAATTCAAAGATAGTTATGCTTGGTGACACAGATCAGATTGACACTCCTTACATTGACTCACTGTCAAACGGATTGACAATTGTTGCAGAAAAATTTAAAAATGAGCACGTTGCAGCACATGTCAAGCTTAAAAAGGGAGAAAGGTCATATTTATCTGCAATAGCTGCAAAAATTATCTAAGGTAAAAATGTCAACTGTTTACAGATTCACAAGAAAAGATAAGAACAGGTATAGAAAAGTTTATAGATATATTCGTAAGAAGCCTGTCTATGAATACTCTTCTAACGAAGAGTTTGAAATGATAGCGGGTTATCTAACGTTTACAAACTCTTCTGGGCCAGAAACTTATACTTTTCCAGGAACTGCAAGCTTTTCGAATGTGCCAATAGTCAATGTGACATCAGTAGATTCTGAGAGTAATGGGCAAGCGAATGTCAATGCTTTTGTGACATCAATCACCACAGCATCCCTCTCAGTATCTGTAAGTGCACCATTTACAGGCAGAGTTCATTTTATAATCATGGGACAAGACTGATGAGCTCTATTCCATTTTTAACAATATTTGCTGGTTCTGAAAATGTATCAAACGTAGCTTATGTTGATATTGACTATTCAGCTGCAACATTTACTTCTCCTCCAATTATTAATGCATCTATAGAGCAAAACATTGAAGTTCACGTCTCAAATGTGACATCAACAACAGCAAGATTAAATTTTTCTTCAAATTATACAGGAAAAGTTTCTTACTTGATTAGACCTGCAACCATCTAGAGAAAATAATGGCAAAAGATTTTAGAACATCACAAATAGAAGTCACAAAAATAATACTCTCGGGTGGTATTGGATCGTCTGGTGTAGGTGGCTTGATCTATAGTGGATCTGTTGCAACAAACAGAGAAGGCGGAATTCCTGCCTCAATGTTAACTAAAGTCGGAACTGACACCATGCTTTTTGTGTCAGGTGTGATTGGAGGAAAAGGAACTTCTGGTGTTGTTTTGTTCGGAGGAGATGTCACTGTCAGTGGTTCTTTGACAGTTGGGACTGGATCGGTTACAATTACATCTAATGAAATTAAATTTTTAGGTGGAAATGCAAAAATAAACTCTGGTTCTGGTGGGCTTACATTTTTTGACTCTGGAAATCCTGCAGGTGTCACCTTGAGTGATTTAGTAGCAGGAGGAACTTCCGTAGCGTATTGGGAATCTACAACTAATAAAGCTATTTTCACAACAGGTTCTGCAGCATTTAAAGGAGATGATGTAGGAGTAGATTCTCCCACAGATAAAGGAAACGATGTATTCTTCTATGTGTCAGGATCTATAAGCGGATCTGGTGCTCAAGATAAGAGAGCTTTATTCGGCGGCGACGTTGTCGTATCTGGAAGTTTAAGACAAGGAAATCTTAATAATGCGACAGGACTTTACTCACATGCACAAGGCGAAGGATCGACTGCTTCTGGAGATTATTCACATGCTGAAGGCAGCAGCACTGTTGCACAAGGCACACAATCTCATGCTGAAGGGTTAGGATCGATAAGCTTAGGATCACAGTCACATGCCGAAGGTATCTACACGATAGCATCAGGCTCTGGACAGCATGTTTCTGGTAAATACAATAAAAGAGGAAATGATTTCTCTCTGTTTGTAATCGGCGACGGTTCTGGAGATGCTGACGCTAACAGAAGCGATATTTTAAGAGTTAATTCTGGATCTACACCTGGCAAAGGTCGTATAGAAGTATCTGGATCATTGATTGTTTCAAGTTCTGAATACACAATGAGTTCTGTTTTTAGAAAGACGTCTTCACACAATGCTAGTTTTAACGTTGTAGCCGAAAGCCATTATATGTTAATCAGTTTAAACGCACATTTAACTGCGTCATTGCAAACAGCTGCCACGGCAGGCTCAGGAAGAGAGCTCATATTTAAAGATGTCTCTGGAAATGCTTCTTCAGGAAAATCGCTTGTAGTAGAGCCATCACCCGGAGACACGATAGATGGTGGAACAAGTTTAAAAATAACAACTGCCTACGGATCAGCAAAGTTGATTTCTAATGGCGTTGATAAATATCATATTGTAGGAACGAACTAATGCCTAGATTAAGTTTGTCTGGAAACACTTGGGTGTTGTCCAGTGATGTTTCAGATGATTCAAGATCTTTAGGAAACTTAAACGGTGGTGGCTACACGTTCAGCGACAGCACAGCGGGCACGGCCCTCAGCAGCTACAGCTACGACAGTGGCACTGACACGCATACCTTCAACCTGAACACAATCGCTGTGGCGAACGAGACGTATTCTCTCCTCAGCGGTCCAAACTTCACATCAGCTAAGTGGAGAGCTCTTCTGACTTATGCTGATGGAACACCAGTTCTTGTTGGTGATGCATTCAGTTTCAATGTGCGTATGGACAACATGTCTGTTGGAGCATCAAGACAGTATGCGATTGTCCTTGCTGTCGTCGAATCGTCTTCCTCAACAGTCATCGGCACAATGCAGCCATCCGGCATCTACTTTCTTTCGAACCTGACTGGAGTCCCTGGCGTCGGCGTAGTAGCGAACAACATCGGTCAAGCAGCCACGCTGTCAGCGATGGTGAGCGGCGTTGGCACGACCATCTTTACGGGTGGGTCGGCTATCGGGTCGTGTGGGAAGGGCGGCGGGTCGTGCGCGGCGCGCAGCGCCACGGGTATTAACACCATCACCCGGCTTGACGGCAACACCTGGGCCTCGAGTGCTACCACTCAGCTGTCGCTCGCTGTCATGGTCAGCACGAACGGCACCGCGACCACCACCGGTGGCGCGCTTAGTGTCAGAATTAAATATAAAGTTATAAAAATGAGTTGAGGTTATCATAATGAGAATAGATCCAACGATCAATGGAGAATTTCAAATAAACGAAGAAGGTGTTTATGACCAAGCATGGTCTGTGTCACTAATACTTTCAGAAGACGAAGTTGCTCAAATAACTTCTGCTTATAATCAGCAAGATGTCAATTCACCTGATGAAAAAACTTGTAGAAAGTTAGTGAGACTTATACTTGATTCAATTATTGCAAAAGAAAATTGATCTATTTAAAATAAAACTTTTTAATCTATAATCCTTGCACAACTGCAAGGTATAAAATGAAAAGCCCATTTGATAATAGAATAGAAAATACTTTTGAAAATTCAAAGATTATCTTCGTCTCAGATTTTAGTGCAAAAGATTATGCAGGCGGCGCAGAACTATCCACAGATGCACTGATGAAGACATCAACTCTTGGAGAGCCTTTCTTTCTAAGAAGCAGTGAGCTTACCAAAGAGCATATTGCTAATGGAACTCAAAAGATTTGGGTATTTTTTAATTTCGGGAGCATGAATCTTAATCTTATTCCAGCTGTAGTTGCTAATTGCCACTATTTTATTGTTGAATATGATTATAAGTTTTGCAGATATAGATCAATAGAAAAACATCAAATTGAAGAAGGTAAAACTTGTGATTGCCACGAGTCACAGTTCGGTCTTTTTATGTCGTCTTTCTTTGCAGGTGCAGAGCATGTCTTCTATATGTCTGAATTGCAAAGAAAAATTCAGACAACAAGATTTCCTTTCTTAGGCGGAAACAAATCCTCGGTATTGAGCTCCATATTTGATGTTAAAGATCTAGAGTTCATTGAGCGCCTAAGAAACACTAGACACGATGTCAGAAACGCATTCGTCATCATGGGATCTAACTCTTGGATCAAGGGTGTTAAAGAATCGCAGAATCATCTACGTGACCTCCAGATCAACTTTGATGTGATAGGCGGTTTACCTTACCATGACATGCTTAGAAAGTTATCTGAATACAAGGGGTTGTGTTTCAGACCTCTCGGCGGGGACACCTGTCCAAGGCTTGTGATTGAAGCAAAGCTCTTGGGTCTTGAACTCGATATCAATGAAAATGTTCAACACGCGTCAGAAGATTGGTTCAATAAAGATCTAGATCAAATTGAATCTTATTTGCTAGATGCACACAATAGATTCTGGACGAGAATTGAAAACTTTGTTTCCAAGACACCCACGGTGAGCGGTTATACGACAGTTCGAAATGTCGAGTCTCAAGGTTATCCCTGGAGAAAGTCAATAGCTTCTCTACTTCAGTTTTGTGACGAAGTGGTAGTTGTTGATTGTGGATCCGATGACGGATCATTTGAGTTGATCAGAGAATGGTCATTAAAAGATCCAAGAATCAAGTTACATCAGAAAGTAATTGACACATCAGATGAGAGATTTGCTGTCAAGGTCGATGGAGAGATGAAAGCTTACGCTCGAAGCCTATGCACTTCTTCCTGGTGCTGGCAACAAGATATTGACGAGGTGGTTCATGAGAATGACGCACCTAAGATCAAAACTTTTGCTGCAAATCTTCCAAAAGGTATGCATCTTGTAGCACTTCCAGTGATCGAATACTGGGGTGATAAGGGCAAAGTGAGAGTAGATGTCAATCCCTGGAAGTGGAGGCTAAGCAGAAACTTATCACACATCACACACGGAATACCTACAGAACTTAGAAGATATGATGAGAACGGAGACATTTACGCTGCACCAGGAACTGACTCTTGTGACTATGTTGATTCGGAGTCAGGCGACAGAATACCTTTCTCTTCTTTCTACACACAAGAAGTTCATAATGCTAGAATCGCAGCGCTACAAGGAAACAGAGAAGCACTCAAAGCGTACGAGGGTTGGTTTAACTCAGTCGTGAGTCAGATTCCTGGAGTTCACCACTATAGTTGGTTTAATCTTCCTCAAAAGATCAATAACTATAAAAAATATTGGACAAGATTCTGGCAGAGCATGTACGGTCAAGATCAGCAAGACACTTCCGACAAGAACATGTTCTTTGACAAACCCTGGGCGGAAGTCAGTGATCAAGATATTCAAGAGCTATCAGAAAAGTTAGAAAGAGAAATGGGAGGTTGGATCTTTCACAGCAAGGTTAGATTCGAGACACCCACTCCGCACATGTGTGTAAATGTCACGCATCCAGACATAAGATTAGATCAGGAGTAAGAATGGAGAAGATAGAAAAGCCTTGGGGCTACGAAGTCGTTTGGGCAAAGACAGATAAGTATGTGGCAAAATTTTTACACATCAATCCAAAATCTCGTCTGAGCTTACAGTTTCATCAGAAAAAAGAAGAGACAATCTATGTGATGGCTGGACAACTTGTCTTGCAACTGGGTGAAGATTCTGAAGAGACGTTAGTCGGCCCTGGTGTCATTGTACATATCAAACCAGGACAGGTCCATAGATTTGGAGCGTCAATGCAATCAGTCATGCTCTGTGAAGTGAGCACACCAGAACTTGACGATGTCGTCAGACTTCAAGACGACTATAAGAGATTAAATTGAGCACAAAATTTGTCTTCTTGACACCTGCATTTAACTGTGCCGAAGACATTAAGAAAACTCTGCACTCCATGATCGCACAATCTTACAGCGACTGGCGTGCAGTTTTTATTGATGATGTCTCTTCAGATGATACAGGCGAAGTCATTAACAAGGTTACTTCTGCGCTCTCACTTGGAGATCGTGTGCAAGTTGTTAGACGAGAAGAAAAGTTTGGAGAGACAAAGAATACTTTAGAAGAGATTAAGAAGATCGAAGATGATGAAGTTGTCCTCCGACTCGATGGCGGAGACTGGCTCACAGACAACGACACTCTCGCTTTCTTAGATCAGATCTACACAAAATACAACCCGAGCGTCTTATGGACAAATCACCGCTGGGCATTTACAAGTCATAACATCTCAGGTCCTATGACTCTTGAAAGAGGTCAAACAGTCTATCAACACCCATGGGTCTCAAGTCACCTTAAGTCATT
>Ga0194116_10004579_pt1 | contig 15765 bp, 9 predicted proteins | sample TA2MahsurfametaG_4_FD_148617 | JGI IMG/M metagenome (GOLD analysis project Ga0194116, IMG submission 148617) | Freshwater microbial communities from Lake Tanganyika, Tanzania - TA2015008 Mahale S9 surface | ecosystem: Environmental > Aquatic > Freshwater > Lake | place: Tanzania: Lake Tanganyika...
GGATCATATTTTCCGATAGTCGCAGGCTCAATAATTTCATTTGTTTGATAATCAAAATAGCCTTCATTTAAAATAATGGCTTGATGTAAATAATTTTGTGCATTTGAATACACGCTTAGGAGTAATCCTACTGATAATAAAACCTTTTTCATTCGTTCTGTTTTTTAACGGTTAATAAATAAACTAAAAACAAGAAGATGAAAAAAGAAGGAAACGAACGGGCGCAACTCAACCCATTAACGAGTCCGACTTTAATCTGAAGTCTTCTCTCTGCTCCTAGGCAAGTCTTCTGGCTCACACCAACGCTGGTTACCTTCCCGTTTTCACAGTGGTTAATCAACCGCTTACAGTGCTTACAGCTGCAGATACAGCTCCGGATTTACACCGGATTCCTTTTTAATTTCGTTTTCACGAAAACCAAAGAACATGTCAAAATTAATAAAAAATACGCAGATAGAAAACTACTAAAAAAAAGTCACCTTCAGGTGACTTTTGAAGCTATAATTTGGTTTTGATTTAAGACAATACTTCTTTTACTTTATCAGCAGCTTCTTGCAGTAAAACAGCTGAATGAACATTCAAACCTGATTCATCGATTAAACGTTTTGCCTCCACTGCATTTGTACCTTGAAGACGCACAATAATTGGAACAGGAATTTTTCCGATGTTTTTGTATGCGTCAACAATTCCTTGAGCAACTCGATCGCAACGAACAATTCCTCCGAAAATATTTATTAGAATCGCTTTTACATTCGGATCTTTCAAAATGATGTGAAATGCTTTCTCTACGCGCTCAGCATTTGCTGTACCCCCAACATCCAGGAAGTTTGCTGGATTACCACCTGATAACTTAATAATATCCATTGTTGCCATTGCAAGACCGGCTCCGTTAACCATACATCCAACGTTTCCGTCTAGTTTAACAAAGTTTAATCCCGCTTCGTCAGCCTCAACCTCTGTTGGATCTTCTTCTGTTTTATCACGCATTGCAGCATAATCTGGGTGGCGGAAAAGTCCATTTCCATCTAAAGTTACTTTTGCATCTACTGCAATGATTTTATCATCAGAAGTTTTAAACAATGGATTGATTTCGAACATAGAAGCATCAATTCCTTCGTATGCTTTGTAAAGGGATGAAACAAATTTTGTCATTTGTTTGAATGCTTCACCCGACAATCCAAGGTTGAAAGCAATTTTTCTTGTTTGAAAGCCTTGCAATCCCACACGAGGATCAATAACTTCTCTGTGAATTTTTTCAGGTGTGTGTTCAGCCACATGTTCAATATTCATTCCTCCTTCTGTAGAATAGACAATTACGTTTCTTCCTTTCTCACGATCTAAAAGTACTGACATGTAAAATTCTTTCACTTCTGTTGGACCAGGGTAATATACGTCTTGAGCAATAAGAACTTTATTAACCTTTTTACCTTTTCCATTTGTTTGTAAGGTAACAAGATGCCCACCTAAAATTCCTTTTACTTTATCTTCAACTTCGTTGATTCCTTTTGCAAGGACAACGCCGTTTGAACCTGTTTCTTCAACTTTTCCTTTACCACGACCACCAGCGTGAATTTGAGCCTTGATAACATACCAACCTGTGCCAGTTTGCTCTGTTAATTTTTTAGCTGCTTCAACAGCATCTTCAACTCGGTCAACTACAACACCTTCTTGGATTGCAACACCATAGCTTTTTAAAATTGATTTTCCTTGATATTCGTGTAAATTCATCGTTGAAATTTTGAGTTGTAAAAATAATTTTTTTTCCTTTTCAATAGATGTCTAGCTGAAATTATTTTATTCCATTCTGTTTTTCCATGAAGAACCAATTTCTTGAGAAGTATATTCAGTACTCTTCAATTTTTTTAGGTCATTCCAAATATCGTCAATTGCGTGAACCAAAGCATCTTCTTCATCTTTCATTGCTGAATTTACGATATTTGGATCTTGAAAATAATGTTTAATAAAATTGGTGTCAAAATCTCCACTTCGAAAAGCAGGATGTTTTAAAACGAATTTCCCAAAGTCCAAAGTTGTTTTCACACCAGAAATTTGATAATTATCAATTGCTTCAATGGCGCGATCCATTGCAATTTCACGTGTTTCTCCCCAAACAACTAATTTTGCAATCATTGGGTCGTAATAAATTGGAATATCCATTCCTTCTAAAAATGCGTCGTCAACACGAACGTTTCTTCCACTTGGAATCCGGTAGCGATTCAATGTTCCGATGTCAGGAGTAAATCCATTTAACGTATCCTCTGCATAAACTCGAATTTCAACCGCATGACCATTGATTTTTAGTTCATCTTGAAGTTTAGGCAAACGCTCTCCTTTAGCCACACGAACTTGCCATTCAACTAAATCAAGTCCTGTAATTTCTTCAGTAACAGGATGCTCGACTTGAAGACGCGTATTCATTTCTAAGAAATAAAAATTTAAAGAGGCATCTAACAAAAACTCAACTGTTCCAGCGCCTTCATAATTACAAGCTTTACAAACTGCGACAGCTGCTTCTCCCATTTGTTTTCTTAATTCAGGCGTTAAAATGGCACTTGGCGCTTCTTCAACAACTTTTTGATGTCTGCGTTGAACGGAACATTCCCGTTCAAATAAATAAACGACATTTCCCTGTTGATCGGCAAAAACTTGAATTTCAATGTGTCTAGGTTTATCAACGAATTTTTCAATGAAAACAGCATCATCGCCAAAAGACGAGCGAGCTTCATTTTGCGCCATCATCATTTGCTCTTCGAATTCGTCATTATTTTGAACCAAACGCATTCCTTTTCCACCACCACCCGCAGATGCTTTTATCAGAATTGGATAACCAACTTCTGTTGCTATTTTTTTTGCTTCGTTAACATCAGAAATGGCTTCATCAACTCCAGGAACTAGGGGGACGTTAAATTTCTTTACGGCCTGCTTAGCGCTTAGTTTATCACCCATGATTTCCATAGATTCTGCAGAAGGGCCAATTAGTTTTATTCCAGCTGCCTTGACTTTTTTAGCAAAACCAGCATTTTCAGATAAAAATCCATAGCCGGGATGAATTCCATCAACATTCAATTGCTTGCAATAATCCAAAATTAAATCTTGTTTTAAATAACTTTCGGATGAGGGACTTGCACCCAAATAAAGTGCTTCATCTGCTTCCAACACATGAGGGGCATTGCGATCAGCATCTGAATAAACAGCAACTGTCGCAATATTCATCTTTTTCAATGTGCGAATAACTCTTCGTGCAATTTCTCCTCGGTTGGCTATTAATACTTTTTGCATATTATTTTGTTGTCAGAATTACATAAAATGAATTGCCTCAAAAATACAATTCATTATCAAATTATTATCTTTTCTTATCTTTTTTATCTGTTGAAGGCATAGTTGAATTATTCAATACTTCGATTGGAATCTTCGTCTTCTTTTTCTTTTTTCGATATTTTTTCTTGCCTTCCTTTCGAAAAACGTCTAAACCATATTGAACGAGTTCAAAATCATTCCAATTATTAAATTCTTCTAAATAAGAAACACCAGCGCCTTGAGTAAATGGGCCAGCTTGTTCATTTATGGTGTTTGTATTCGATTTGTTGAAAATATTTGCCCGAAAAGTTCCCTTTTCATTAATAATGTATTCAATATTTACGTCTCCAATGAGCGAACTACTTTTTGATGACCCATTTCCATTGCTCGCTCCACCCTCCGATGATCCTGCATCACCGCTTATATTCTTACTTTCAACCCCAATGCTACTGGAAATAATCAATCGATCATCCAAAAGTCCTTTTTTAAATCCAACTTCAAATGATTTTTCACCCATTGTTTTCTCTTCACCGTAGTCCACATTTAATTTGTAGTTATCAGTCATTTTATTGAGTGCGGCGTTTATTTGTGATTCCACCAAGTCGATTGCAGCTGAGCTACTTGCAGAAATTGATCCTTTCAGTGGTTGGAATTTGCGGGCGATCAACAAGGAGAGAAATTGACGATTTAATTCATCATTGTCAGCAGTAACTCTGCGAATAAGAGCCTTGCCGGTTTCGGGAGCTCGAGGTGCTTTAATGTCGAAGGAAATATGCGGCTTTAATAAGGTTTCATCCAGTTTTAAATAACAATTAACCTCTTGATTTAATAAGGTATTGTCCATCAATTCAGGGCTTAGCTCAAGGATGGATACTTTTTTCAAATTGACATATGTATTTATGTTTATATCAGCATTGTATGGACTTCCTGACCACTTGATTGTTGAGCCTTTTTCAATCTCAAATGGTTGTTGGATTCCTGCCATTGTAAAATTGTATTTACTTCCTTCAGAAATTGTGTAAGTGCCTTCTAGAAAAACGTTGTCCATTTGATCTAGCTTTAAGTTGATTTCACCTTTGCCAGTGGCTGTTATTTCGTCATTTGTAACATTATCGAAAATCAAGTTCATTTTCGCATTTTGGTTGACTTTGAACTTCATATCCAAATCAATTCCTGATAAATCAATTTTCTTCTCGTTTACTTTGTTTTTTATTGATTTGTCGATAATAGTAATGAAATCTTCGCTTTCATTTAATTCAGAAACACCGTACATCGGGAAGAAAATTTGGGTATTTGGCTTGGTTTCTGCCTCTACCGTTATTGAAAGACTATTTTCAGTTCCTTCAATGTTTGCATAACCTCGAGCATATGCATTTCCATAATAGATGTCTCCTTCCTTGTATTTCGTTTTCAATACTTTAAATTGCTCTAAAGGAACGGCTTTTCCATTTGAGAGCGGTCTTTTGAATAAATCATCTTCAAAGTTGAATTGAAGATCGAAGTTCCATTTTTCGAAATTGTAGTGATTTACAGTTCCAACGAGCGCAGCTGTATTTCCATCCTCGTCACGCACGGGAATAGGGTCAATTAAAAAAGCATCTTCCTCAATTTTAATGTTACCATCTATGGTATATTTGACACCCAAAAGTTGAACCAATGCGACACCTTGGTTTAATTTTAATTTACCGTTTAATTTAGGTTCCGAAGGTTTTCCTTTTACTCGAATTTTCCCGTTTAGTTTACCACTAATGTCTTTTACAGCGGAAGGATCCATAAATGCATTCGTGAAGGCAATATCGGTGTTTTCAAAATTCAAAAATAAATCCAAGTTATCGGCTGAAATATCGTACATTCCTGAAAAGTCAAAGGTGCGTTGATTTTTGTATTCTAGATCACCGTTCAGAATTACACTTTCACGTTTTTGATTCCAGTCGGACATGATTTGAATGTTACCAATTTCCTCATTATCAATCTTAAACGATTCAACTCGGGCGTCACCCATATAATTGAAATTCGTATATGGATTTGATATTTCTCCCCAACCAGAGAATTTACCACCTAATTCGGCTCCCAAACCAAAAATTTGAGACAATTCTTTCAAATCAAATTTGTCAATATCGAGTTTTAACTTATCACTGTTATTTTTAGAAAGACAGCCATTTATTTGAATTGATTGATCATTTCTTGATAGTTTGAGATTAGAAACATGCACATCATCAGAGCTCAAGTTGATATCGGATTCATTTTCAATTTTCCATTGCAATCCATTGAGTGAAAAGAAGGAAGGGTGTAGTTGAAAATTCAATAGGTCATTATCCAAAACAATTGTTTTCCAGTCAATTGAAGAATAATCTTTGGTATTCGGATCCCAGGTCAACTTGGAGTTTACAATTCCTGCCATGCCGTTTGCCGTAAAGAGCACATTATCAAAATTTAAAGAGTCTCCATATCTCACTTCATCGAGGCGATATGTACCTATAATTCCAATTTTTGAAATTGTTTGATTGCAAATCAAATTGCTGAATTTTAAATCTTGAAATTGAATTAATTGTGAACTAAGATCAATTTTTAAGTTGGATTGTTTTGCGTTGTAACTTCCAATGAGTTTGCTACTTGGACTTATTTTTAAGTCAGGTAAGAAAATCGATAAGAATTCGTCGGAATTTCCTGTTGTAAAATCAAAACTGAAATCACTATCGCCTTTTTCTCTTTCTTTCTTGTTTGATTTGTCAATTGATGGAAAAACAACTGATAACTCACTTAAAAAATCTTCAATGACAGTCTCGTAATTTATTTTTCCGGAAACGTCAGCATTTAAGATTGAACTTCTTAAATGAAAAATATCCGAATTCTTATTCCTTACCAAATCGAGCTTGAATTCTTGAATATTTAAATCATTGCTATCTTCTTTGTATGATAGAAAATTGGCAGTGATGTTTCCTTTAATTTCATCCAAAGAGGTTCCCTTCAAATCACAGGTAACTTTTGTCGAAAGAAATAAATTTTCATTATTCGAGAAACCTAATTTTCCAAAAAGAGCTTTTTCCAAATCAAGTTCGACTTTATACTCTTGTTTTTTACCAATGGAGATTTTCCCATCATATTTCAACGATAAATTGGGATCAGAAATGTTCAATTTAGCTTGAATGATATCGTCTTTTAACGACCCATTATTCAATGTTATTGATGAGTATGAATAATTTGAATAATCGAATTTATTTAATTTAGCAAAAATATCTGACAATTCAAACGCTCCGCCACCTGTAAACAGCCCTTGCAACTTGATTTTACCATCTACAATCCCGAAATTACGATCGTCAATTAATTCTGATAAATTAAAATTTTGGAGCGCAATAAAGGTTGAGTCGTTTGAAAAAGGCTTGAAAAAGCTCGAGTCATTTCTGTGAGAGAATGTTAAATAATTATTTAAACTTATAGTTCCAATATTTGTATTTAAATCTTTGAAAATCAAATTAAAATTATTTAAAACTCCTTTCGTTTTGAGATTGGAGATTTCAGCGAAAACAAACTTTGAAATCGGTTTTTCTATCGAAATTTTGCCATTTCCTTTCGGGAGATTGAAAGATTCTAATTCTTTAAAATCTATAAATGCATATCGAAGGTCTTCGTTAAGATTTGCTAGACCTTCCTTTCTGAAATCTGGAAGTATAAAGTTCCCTTGAATTATCGTTTTCTTTCCATAGCGCAAATCGAGGTTTGAAATTGTCAATTTACTAACAGGATTAGTTACTCTGCCTTTTATAAAAAGTTTTGCATCCATTCCTTCGATATCAGGAGCGAATATGGAAACGTCACTAAGCGAAACATGGCTTGGTAAAATTTTAACATCAAAATTTACGTTATCCTCAAATAAATCAAAATCTTCCCAATCATTGTATAGGAGAGAAAGTCTTGAACAGTTTAGTTTGGTTTTTGGGGTTTTCAAATGAAATTTCTCTAAGCGTATTCCATTTGAAGATACGTTTATTTGACTATTTAATTTTTCAATAGTTAGTCCACATTGTTCTTTTAATTTTAAATCTTTAAGATTCAGCGAAATGACATCGTCTTCAATTTTTAAGTCTGAGATTTGAACACCAAGTTCATTTATTTTTATGTGATCATAGTCCAAACCATAAGCTAATTGACTCTTTCTAAAATCATCATATCGCATATTAAAATTTGAAATACGAATATCCTTGAATATGAGTGTTGCTGGTTTGCTTTTTGCTTTGGAATCACTCGAAAAATAGTCTGCAATGAATTGGTAATTATATTCGCCTGTTTTTTTATTCCTATCTATATTAATCGTACCGGAATTTAAATTTGTTTTTCCTATGACAAATTCATTCTTCTTCAAATCGAGTTTTTCCAATTTCAAACTGATTTCTTTGGAATAGAGAATACTGTCTTTTTTTCGGTCTAAAATCAATACATCTTTTAGTAAAACTTTATTTAAAAAGACGATTTCAACGCGTTCAATTTCAACTTTTGTATTTAACTCTATCGAAAGAAATTTTGTAGCCTGGTGAGCAAGAAAAGTCTGAAAGGGGAAGCTGCGAATCAAAAATGCAAAGGCAATGAACAAAATTAGAATCCACTCGAAAAGAAATCCAATCGTTTTAGCGGCTATTTTGAGTAATTTTGTCATGAATAACACAAATTTAATAATCTTTTGGCTAGCAAGGAAACAATCATTTTGGGTATCGAAACTTCGTGTGATGATACTTCTGCCTCTATTCTCAAAAGTTATTCCGTTTTGTCAAATGTTACAGCTAATCAATTAATTCACGAGCGATATGGCGGAGTTGTGCCTGAGTTGGCGAGTCGTTCACATCAGGAAAATATTGTACAGGTCGTCAATGCAGCTATTTCCAAAGCCAGCATTGAAATGAAGGAAATCGATGCTGTTGCGTTTACCCAAGGCCCTGGTTTATTAGGTTCTTTATTGGTAGGTTCTTCATTTGCAAAGTCGTTTGCACTTGCTCGAAAAATCCCATTGATTGCAGTTCATCATATGAAAGCACACATTCTTGCTCATTTCATTGATGATGCAGGTGATAAAAAACCAACATTTCCATTTTTGTGTTTAACAGTATCAGGAGGTCATACTCAAATAGTTCTTGTTAAAAGTGCATTCGAAATGGAAATAATAGGTAAAACCATTGATGATGCGGCAGGTGAAGCATTTGATAAAGCGGCAAAAATGTTAGGATTGAGTTATCCAGGTGGTCCGTTGATTGATAAAATCGCTGAAAATGGAAATGCAAAGGCTTATCCTTTTTCAAAGCCAAAAATTGAAGGTCTCGACTTTAGTTTCAGTGGTTTAAAGACTTCTATTCTTTATTTTCTGAATACGGAATCTAAAAAGGATCCAACGTTTATTCAGAAAAATTTAACTGACTTATGCGCATCTGTGCAACATACCATTATTGAAATATTAATTGATAAAATAAAAACAGCATCTAATCAAACCGGAATTCGTCAAATTGCCATTTCAGGAGGTGTTTCAGCAAATAGTGGTTTTAGGAGAGCTTTGAAAGATCTTGAAAAAAATGGCTTTGAAACATTTATTCCAAAGTTTGAATATTGCACGGATAATGCCGCAATGATAGCCGTTACGGGAAAGTTTTTGTTTGAGGAAAACCTATTTGTTGATCAATCCGTTTCGGCGCACGCCAGACTAATTTGGTAAAATTTACTAAAATGTTTAACAAAGAATTGCATTTAATTTTTTTTTGTTTATATTCGTTATAATCATTCTTAATCACCTCACAATGGAAGCGACATTAATTGAAAAGGAAATTATTCCTACTTTGAAATTTAATAATAAATCAACTGTAGAGCAGCACCCTGATTTGTTAAGTCAAATTGAAAAAGCTACTATTTTGGGTAACTCTCATCGCACAAAAGTTTCAATTTACTTTAAGGATGATGAAAGTGTAAAACGCGTTGAAACGACTATTTGGGCAGCAGGAACTAAATTTATTTGTCTTAAAGGAGGGGTTTGGATTCCTATTAGTAGGTTGTTAGAGGTTAAAATCTAGTATGGTTAGGTACCTTTTTCCTTTTTTCTTTCTATTTTTTCAATTTCAATCGGTTGCGCAAAATCATGTAAATTGGACTTTTGAATATGACAAAACAATGAAAAAAGTTGTTGTCTATGGAAGAATTGATTCCCATTGGCATGTTTATTCCACAAGAACAAAAAAGAACGCAGGTCCGATTCCTGTGAGTTTTAGTTTTGAAAAAAACAATGATGCAATTCAGAAAGGAAAGCCCCGAGAGGAGGGAGTTCCAGTTCGTCTGATTGATCCTAATTTTGATGCCACTGTTTATCAATTTGAAAATATATACATTGTTGAAATTCCTTTTAAAATAAAAAAATCGACAACCTTAAGAGGTGTTGTTAATTATATGGTTTGCGACGACAAAATGTGTTTTCCACCAATTGATGTTCCTTTTTCCATTCAAGTTATTCCTTAAAAGCATGAAAACTAGTTTCTTATTTATTTTTACTGTTCTTGTATCATTTCTTTCCCTATCACAAGGAATGGAAGATTTTATCAATTGGCAACTATCCGTCGAGAAAATTGATGATTCACATGCAAATTTGGTATTTACAGGAAAAATCACTGAAGGGTATCACATTTTCTCTTTAAAACACGATCCAGCTCAAGCCGATGGAACTGGCCGTGTTCCTGAGTTTAATTTTAAAAAAGGATCAAATTATAAGTTGGTAGGAAAACTATTTGAAATAGGAAAACCCATTAAACACAATGATAATGATTGGGTTTCTTATTATTTTGAAAATAAAGCAATATTTAAACAACAAATTGAAGTATTGGCTTCGGAACCATCAGAAGTTATTGTTGATTTATATTTTATGCTTTGCAATATGAAAGGATGTCTACCACCTTTTGATGCACAAGTCAAATTTAAATTAAAAGGTTTTGTTCCTTCAGAAAATGCAATTATTGACACTGCAGATACCACTCAAGATAAAGTTGCTGAAAGTTCTAATGACTCAAAACAAACAGTGGCTAAACCTCTTGAGAAAAAACAACCTAAAAAGAAAGAAAAAGATTCCAATTTTGTTATTTTTATTGCTGGCTTCCTCGCGGGTCTTGTTGCTTTGTTAACACCATGTATGTTCCCGATGATCCCAATGACAGTTACATTCTTCACTAGGCAATCTAAATCAAGAAGAGAAGCGATTTTTAAGGCCTTAGTTTATGGGACTTCAATCATTTTGATATACGTGACATTTGGAGTTGTTTTTACAGCAGCTACTGGTCCATTAGGGTTGAATGACTTATCAACTAATGTATGGATGAACTTAATATTCTTCGGAATATTTGTCTTTTTTGCGTTTTCATTTCTTGGTGCTTTTGAAATCCAATTGCCGAGTTCGTGGGTAAACAAAATGGACCAACAAGCCGACCGTGGAGGATATCTTGGGATCTTTTTCATGGCGTTTACGCTCGGATTGGTTTCTTTCTCTTGTACAGGACCAATAATTGGAAGTTTACTCGTTGAAGCAGCAACTTCAGGATCGTATTTTACTCCAGCAATTGGAATGACTGGGTTTTCGTTGGCTTTAGCTATTCCATTTACCTTGTTCGCAATTTTTCCAGGTTGGTTGAATTCCTTGCCTCAATCTGGTGGATGGTTGAATTCAGTGAAAGTGGTACTAGGTCTTGTTGAATTAGCATTAGCGTTGAAATTCTTATCTTCAGTCGATTTGGCTTACCATTGGGGAATTCTTTCAAGAGAATGGTTTGTTGCAATTTGGTTTGTTCTCTTTTTAATTATGGGAATTTATTTATTGGGTAAGCTAAGATTTTCTCATGATTCACCTCTCGAGAAATTAAGTGTGACACGTTTTATGTTTGCACTTTTTGCGCTTGTTTTCGCCGTTTATTTATTACCTGGTATGTTCGGCGCTCCATTGAAATTGATAGACGGTATTGCTCCTCCACGAACAAATTCTGAAGATAATTTCAGATATGTAAATGGTGGTTTGGAAACTGGAATTGTAAAAGATTCTGTTTCCGAAAAATACATGGCAGAAATGCATCCAGTTGGAGATGGCTCAATTTTGGTTTTTCACGATTTAAAAAAAGCGACCGAATACGCAAAAGAAAAGAATCTCCCAATTTTATTGGATTTTACTGGTCACGCTTGTCAAAATTGCCGAAAAACTGAATCTACAGTTTGGACAAATGATGAAATCAGGCCGTTGCTTCAAACGAAATTTGTTATCGCTTCTTTGTATTGTGATGATCGCACGCCGCTTCCTGCGAATGAGGTGCGTTATTCTGAAATTGCCAAGCGTCAAATAAAGAATATCGGTAACAAGTGGGCCGAAATGCAAATTGAAAAATACAATAGCTTTCAACAGCCTTTGTATGTTGTAATTGATCACGAAGGAAATGATTTGACTGAAGCAATTGGTTACACACCGGATATTCAAAGCTACAAGTTGTTCTTGATGAAGGGATTAAAGGAGTATAGTAAGTAAATGTTTTTAATATCTGCACAAGTATGAATAAAACATTATGCATTGATTTCGGTAATTCAAAAACAAAGGTGTCATTTTTTTCGGAAGCTGGAGTTATTGTTATTCCTAGTTGTACAGGAGAGAATTCAATAGATTCTTCGGTCACATTTATGGGCAATGGATCAACAAAAATTGGTAATTCATCAAAATATCAAATATTAACAAATGCTATATCTACAGCAACCTCATTAAAAAGACTTTTAGTTACGCAAATTGAAAATGTTGAAAAATTGCACAGGTATAATCATAATTCAATTGTAGTTGAAAGTAATTCTCTTTTTTATAAGATTGGAAACGAAAAATATAAACCTGAAGAAATTATTGTATTAATTTTCAAAGAAATTAAGAAAAACACTGAAAGTTATCTTAAACAGGAAATAAAAGAAGCTATATTAACAATTCCGGCTAGTTTTAGATATAATCAAAGGCTACTATTGCAATCCGCATGTAGGAAAGCTGGATTTAAGGTGAAAAGACTATTAAATGAGCAAACGTCAGCTGTTGTAGCTTATTCGAATTTTAATGATATTGAAGAAAAGAAATTTTTAGTCTTTGATTTTGGTTCTGGTAAGCTTGCAATTTCAATAATTGAAGTAACATCAAGTTTATATCAAGAAGTTGCATCAATCGGAAATAATTTTTTTGGTGGAGAAGATATAGATTTTAAAATTGTAGAATTGTTAATTTCTAATTTTCAACAAAATGAAGGAATAGATTTATCTAAAGATAAAATTGCTCTGTTAAGATTAAAAGAGGCATCGGAAAATGCTAAAAAAGAATTATCAGAAAATTTATCAACGCACATTAATATACCGTTTATTTGCTCATACAATGGTGTTGAAAAGCATCTTTTGTTTAATCTAACGCGCGAAATATTTGAAGAGTTATTAGATAGTTTTGTTTCTGAGGTAGTGAATTTGTGCTCAGAGATAGTGAGAAAAGCAAAATTAAATTACAAAGATATAGACGAAATAATTTTGTTAGGAGGTTCATCGAGAATTCCACTTTTTCAAAAGCTTTTAAAAAATTTATTTACAAATGCCACATTCAGGAAAGCACACTCTGATGATTTGATTGCCATTGGTGCAGCAATGCAAAATGGACATATGGAATGTAAAGTCAAGGAAGTACGAACAATCGATGTTACTCCTTGTGAGATTGGAATAGAATTAAAGGATGGACGATTTCATAAACTTATTGAATCCAATAGTATATATCCGTTGAATAAATTAGTAAAGATTTCGACAGTAAGGAATTTACAAAATACTGTCAATGTAATAATTTTAGAGGAAGCAAAAGAAAATACTCCGAATTACAGGAGGTTGGGTCAAATTAAATTAACAGGCCTATTACCAGCTGCAATGGGCGCAACAGAAATTCAATTAAAAATTGACATAGATAAAAATGGTATAATTAATTTATCAGTTTTTGATACTGAATCTAAAATCAGAATATTTAAAACACTTGATTCAATAGAAGAAAATTTTTCCAACGAAAAGAACTTTGCTGTAAATCTTTTTAACGAAGCTGATAAAAATTCAACTTTAGAATCAAAACAGTTCATAGATGATAATTCTATCCCCATTGAAAGCGCTCCGAAACTTTATACAATTAATGGAATAGGGACCAAAATATATGACGATACACTTTATTTTGTAATTTTTTTTATTCCATTTTTCGCAATTTCAAGGTATTCTTTGGAAAAACAAAATGAAAATATGTTTATATTTTATGGAAGACTTAATTTGCATAATTGGCAGGTAATTTGGAATTGTTTCGTTTTTATAATTTTGTTTATCATTTTTTTGGTCATAATAATTTAAAATAAGAATGTTTTTAAATTCACACATAAAAGTTTCCACTCTATTTTTTCTTCTTTCAATCTCATTGAATTTCAATGCCCAAAAAATTGATCCCGACGATTCATTTACCTTTGAACTATGTTTACCTAATTCTTTTGTAAACAAGCCATACAAAACAATCATGCAAGGCTTAGTGAGTGCTTCTCCATATTATCAGTATACATTAAAAAGCGGAATTTCTTTTGGTGCAGGTGTTCATTATTCCTATTTCGCGATTAATGAATTCAGAATGCCGGTTAAAGTTTTTGGAGGAATTCACACGGGAGCAGCTTTTTTGAAATTGGGTCACGAAAAATTTTGGACAGAACGTTTTGGAACTGATATCGGCTGTAAATTCGGTTATCTTCAGAGCTATGCGGTTAGTGATTTGCTTCGCTCACAAGGAATGTTTTATCGTCGAACAGAAGCTTTATTTATTGAACCAACAATTGGATTTGTTTTATCAGCTGATGTAAATTGTTCCTATCGATTGACAATTGGCTATCCGTTTTATGGATATTCATTCACACCAGAAACAATTGGTTATTATTCTGAAATGGGATTTGACATAGCCGAATTTTCAAAAAACTGTTCCTTTTTGAATGTTGGATTTGCCTATACCTTCTATTTTAACGGCAAGAAAAGCTCTGCAGACGATTAAGTCTGTAATACCCCCACATTATAGCGTTTATCGATTGGAGCATGATTTGCTATTTCTATTCCCATTGAAATCCACTTGCGTGTGTCAATTGGATCAATAATGGCATCTATCCACAAACGGCTAGCAGCATAGTATGGTGAGATTTGCTCGTCATAACGACTTTTTATTGAGTCAAATAATTCTTTTTCTCTTTCTGGTGTAATTTCTTCTCCTTTTCCTTTGAGTGTTGCTACCTCTATCTGCAAAAGCGTTTTTGCTGCAGCTGCACCTGACATCACTGCAATCTCGGCAGTTGGCCAACCGACAATCAAACGAGGATCATACGCTTTTCCACACATCGCATAATTACCAGCACCATAAGAATTTCCCATAACAATGGAAAACTTTGGAACAACACTATTAGACATCGCGTTTACCATTTTAGCGCCATCCTTAATGATTCCACCTTGCTCGCTTTTTGAACCAACCATGAAACCAGTTACATCGTGCAAGAAAACAAGAGGAATATTTTTTTGATTACAAAGCATTATGAATCTTGCTGCTTTGTCAGCTGAATCAGAATAGATAACTCCACCAAATTGCATTTCGCCTTTTGCATTTTTAACAATTTCACGGTTGTTAGCGACTATTCCAACACTCCACCCATCGATGCGCGCATAAGCAGTAACGATTGATTTTCCGTAAGTTGGCTTATATTCTGTAAATTCCGAATTGTCAACTAGGCATGTTAAAATTTCTCGGGTATTATATGGTTTTGAACGATCAGCTGGAAGAATCCCATAAATGTTCTTAATTGATTCTTTTGGAAGTGTTGGAGTTTCACGATCAAAACCTGCATTTTCTTTTTGGCCAATTCTCCCCATTAAATCACGAATCGTAGCGAGACATTCCTGATCATTTTCAACTTTATAATCGCAAATACCTGAAACTTCCGTTTGAGTTGTCGCTCCGCCAAGAGATTCGTTGTCGATACTTTCTCCAATAGCAGCTTTTACCAGGTATGAACCAGCTAAGAAAATAGTTCCAGTTTTATTTACAATTAGCGATTCATCAGACATAATTGGAAGATACGCACCACCCGCAACACAACTTCCCATAACAGCTGCAATTTGAATAATTCCTCTGGAGCTCATGATGGCATTATTTCTGAAAATTCGACCAAAGTTCTCTTTGTCAGGGAAAATCTCATCCTGCATGGGCAAATAAACTCCTGCCGAATCCACTAAATAGATGATTGGCAAGTTATTTTCCATGGCAATTTCCTGAGCCCTCAGATTCTTTTTTCCAGTTATCGGAAACCAAGCTCCCGCCTTAACCGTGGCGTCATTTGCAACAACTATACATTGTCTATTTTTTACATATCCAATTACCACTACAACCCCACCGGCAGGACAACCTCCATG
>Ga0194116_10004590_pt1 | contig 15745 bp, 8 predicted proteins | sample TA2MahsurfametaG_4_FD_148617 | JGI IMG/M metagenome (GOLD analysis project Ga0194116, IMG submission 148617) | Freshwater microbial communities from Lake Tanganyika, Tanzania - TA2015008 Mahale S9 surface | ecosystem: Environmental > Aquatic > Freshwater > Lake | place: Tanzania: Lake Tanganyika...
ATAAAATGGGGATTGGGGATTGGGGATTGGGGATTGGGGATTGGGGATTGGGCCCAATCCCCAATCCCCAATCCCCAATCCCCAATCCCCAATCCCCAACAATCACCAAGAAACTAAATTAATCTTATTGAATAAATTAATAAAAAATCTTGAATTTAATATTAATAAAATTTCTTATTATATTTGAATTTGTATTTTCTATTTTAATTTTTTATAAAGTAAAAAAAATATATAAAAAATTATTTTAAATAAATATAAAAATAAGTTTTAAAACATTTAAAATTAAAAATGAGTAATCATAATTTTCCTGAAGGAAATAATAGGTTTTCCTTACTAAATCGAATTTATGATGCAGGTAAAGGAGAAAAATTCAATGATCTTACAAATAATCAATTGAAGCCTAAAGAATATCGTGCATTTTTAACTCATGATGATTTATCTGATGTTTTAGTTCACTTGGACAAAAACCATTTTCAACCAAAAATCACGTCTAGAGCTGAAAAATTTATGAAAGAAAATCAAAAGCATTTTGAAGATCAAAATTTTAAAACCAAAAAAACGCAACCGAATTTATCAAAAGTGGAAGAATTCGAATATACTATTGACAAAAATGATTTGATAAATAATAAGAAAATTGATATAAAGCCAAGAGGAGAAGATACAAATATTGAAGATGAATCTAAATATTTTAATCCTGAACGAAATGAAAAAAAAGTGCAAGAACTGGCTTCTATTACTGGTTATAAAACTATTTCCCCTTTACCTCCAAGTCGAGGAAGAAGAGATAATTCATATAACCCAATGATTGATAGGTTTAAGGCAACTTCTGGAAATGAAACTGGATTTAGTAAGAGCAATATGAAATTTGGTGTCTCTATTTACAATAATCCTATGGAGCCAAAATTATTTAAGCCAACCACAACAATAATAGATTTAGATGATTCTAAGTATGCAAGAGAAACTGCAAATAAAGAGAATATAGCGGTTACAACAAAGTTGCATATTAATTATAATACAAATATTCCAATGAATTTAAATAAAAATGAAACAGAAATTTTTGAAGATGATAAGAATTTAATGACAATAAATAATTTATTGACTCAAGATAATGGTGTTAAAAAAGTGAATATAAATAAATAATTTGATTGACAAATTATTATTTATTCTTTTTGAAATTTAAATTTATAAAAATTTTAGGAGACTGAAGAGAGAGATCAGGATCAATATATGGATAATATAAATAAATTCATAAGAGAGGCTTTTGAAGGAAAAGATTATAGAGTAATAAAATTAATAATCCTTTTTATTGTATTTTTTCTTTTATTTAAATTTAATATATAATTCTTAATTTAAATAATCTTTAATTTTTAAAGATCAATTTTGTTTATTACTTGCCTTCAAATAAAGAAAACTTTTATGAATTAAGACAAGCAACATATAGTAAAATTTGTAAAGAGCCTGTTTATTACACTTTATCAGCAAAAGGATTAACAGTTTATAATGACAAAATTCCAAAAGAATTCATTAAACTTTCAGAATGGATTATCGAAAGGCAAGGATATAATAAAATATCACAAATAGATTTTTTTAAAAATTTCAAAATTTGGAGAATTTTAAAAATATGGCGTAAAAATATTTTTAAGCAAAAGAAAATTGCATATCAAAATGAACTTTCAAATACATTACTTTTCAATAATGATCAATATATTGATAAAATCTGCAGACATAAAGCATATTGTAATCGATTAATCCATATGAATCTTATAGATCTCCGCGTTGGAATGGAATCAAATACTTATGATATGTTTATAACAAAACAAACTATTTGTAGAAATAAATTGAGTAAAGAAATTCAAGATGTACATAGATATTGTGAAAACATTTTTATTGAAGGAACAAAAAAAATATTTCATGATGTTCAAAAAAAAATAAATTTAGAAAATAATGAATCTAACTATAACAATGATGAGATTAATAAAAAAAAAAATAAAAAATTCAATAATTATAATCGCAAAAAAGATAAAAAAGATGAAAAGGAAGATACTGATAAAAATGAAGAAAACATGCAGATAAATGATGACAACATTGTTGGCTTTGAAAATTATCCTTATAAATGTAAAATGTTAATTAAAACAGAGTGTAAGAATTTCATAAAACTTGCATTTTTATTCGACTACATTTTATTAGATGTATTGAGATTTATGTATATATTTTCAATGAATGATATTTTAAAAAAATTCGAGGAATATAATTCAGCAGAAATTCCTACAAAGATAAGAGAAAATATCTTGGATAAAAGGAATGAATATATAAAACCACCACAACCAAAAACTCATAGAAATATTCCCTATTTTCAAATAAAATGCAATTTAGCAAATAAAAAAATTGAAAAATCAGATAGAAAAATTAAAACAGTAAAGCCTTTTTATCCAAAAGTTTCACATGATGATGAGTTTGATCCCACAGCTCATTTAATGATAGAGGATGAAAATGCAGAAAAAGAAAAAGAGGCTAAACAAGCAGTTTTTGTAGATCCAACTGAACTCGCTAGATTAGAAGAAATTGAAGAGGATATTAATATCGAAGTTATTGAAAGACCACATTATTATTTTACGTCCTATGAACCTGATCAAGACACTCTTACAAAAGCAATTATTGAGCAAATAGAAGAAAGTATGGAAGTTTTGAAAATTAAAGGATGGAAAGGACATCCAAAATTTAAGAAATATTTAGAATATTTAGAAGACTGGGACGATAGATTTAGTGGTTGGGATAATGATACTGCACCAGGACTGGATCCTCAAATAATTTTATTAGAAAATCATTTTTTTGAGCAGAGAGATGAATTAATTAGAAATAGAGTTAAATTGGGTTATGAAAGATGTGATAAATTTTTGCAAATGCTTAATCCTTATTTGCAATTACATTGGAAGCAAGCTTCGATAAAGAAAGAACTTTTTTTAGAGGAAAATCTCAAAGAGGCAGATGAAATGCTAAGGCTTTTATTTTATTATATTGAAAAAAATGTCAAAACTCTCCAAAGATTTGTACCTTTCGATGAGGAATTGGGTTTGATAAAAATAACCTTTGAAGATCAATTGAGAAAAGATTTAGTTTTGCACCAACACAAAATAATTAACTATCTTAAACCTTTGATGGTAAATAAAAATTTTTAATAAATATAATCTTTTTAATATTAATTGAATATATATGTAATTTATTTTTCTTTAAAAATAGCCAAATCTCCTTAAAGAACGTTTACTCAGAATTGAGAAATGGTTTAGTCACATGCAAATTTCAGCACAAGGAACAGTTAATAGTGAAATTTTATATTTAGAAAAAACAAAAGCAAAAGAAATTTTGGATGCAGAATTTTTTAATTATGAAAGGAAGGTATAAATTAAATAATTTTTTCAAGATTTGTTCAAACAAGTTTTTTTTTGGAAATATATTTATAAATTTGTAATATAGTTAAACATTATTGATTCAGCAGCAACTCTTTTAAAATCTAAAATGTTCAACATTCCAAATGAGGATATTAAAGCTATTTCATCAATAAATACAATGAAATACAAATTAAAATCAATGTGGGATGAACTAAATGAAAGTCTACAGAAAAACAAAGATAAATTGCGTCATCAAGTTTTAACTTTATCTATTCCAGAACTTAATAAATTTACAGAACAAATTGAACATGGACTAGCTGATGAAAAATATATTAATTATAATCCTGCAACATCAAAATTATTAATAAATGTTTATTCTGGAGAATTAGACAAATTTGAAGATGAATATAAAAGAATCAAACAAAACTCTAATATCTATAATGAATTTTTGCGAGTATGTGGTGAACCAGAATTTAATTTTGAAAAGCTAGATCAAATTCATGAAAATTTATTAATCCTTAAAAATCTTTGGGAATCATTAAAGAATTTTGACTCAGATAGCGATGAATGGAAAAGAAAGAGATTTTCAGAAATAAATACTATTGAAATTCTCGAAAAAATTGATCATTATTTTATGATAGCAAAAAAGGCTCAAACTCAATATGGAGATAACGGTTCTGCAATTAAAGTATTACTCACAGATGTTGAAAAATTCAAAGAAACAATGAATGTTGTTGATGATTTCAATTCTGAAAGTCTTACAGGAGCAGATTGGGATAAAATTCAAGAAATTTTTCATAATATAAATGAAGATGAAAGAAGACTTGAAAATAAAGATTATAATTTAGAATTTTTATTAGAAATTGAGACCTATAAACATCAAGGAAAAATCCATGAAATTGCTTTAGAGGCTTTAAATTCAAAAATATTAGAGAGTAAAAAAATAGAAATAATTAATGATAAGAAATCGATTGAGCTAGATATAATTCCATATGCAGTGAAACCCGAATATTCAATCATAGCTAAATTCGATGAAGCAATACAAAAAATAGAAGAAACACAATCAAAAGTAAATGCTGCTTTAGCTAGCAGATATGTTAGATTGATTAAAGCTGAAATGCAACAAACTAAATATGAATTAGATCAATCTTTGGAGATGATTGAAGATTTGAAAGTTTTCCAAAAGAAATGGATGTATTTAGAAAACATAATAAACTCAGGAGATATGAAAAAGAAAATGCCTGATATTGGAGAATTTAATAAAACAGACCAAGATTGGAAAAACTACTTGGCAAAAATAAATAAAGGTGGAAAATTAAGTGTAATTCAAAATTTTGCCAAATTACGTGATGTTGTGCTAAAGCATACAGTTAAATTAGACGAAATTCAACATTCAATAGAAGAGCAATTAAAAGCAATGAGAAATGATTTCGAAAGATTTTTTTTCATCTCCAATGATGATTTGCTATTTATGCTTGCAAAATGTGTTCAAACAAATCCAACGGCTATAGAAGATATTAAACCATATTTGGGAAAAATATTTGAAGATATAAACGATTTAAAAGTTAATTCAACAGGAGTTTATTCAAAAGAAATTACTCATATTATTTCTAGTGCTAGAGAAGAACTTCAGATTAAAGGAGCAAAATTTAGTGATAAATTAGAAGAATGGTTGCCACAGTTAGAATCCCAAATGATCACAAAATTAACTGAAAAGATTTTTATAGGTAAGCAAGACTTTGAAAAATTCGATAGAGTAGGACATATAACAGATACAAGGGAGTTAGAGAATTATTTACAAAATACAATTTCTCAAGTTGTTGCTACTGTAACTCATATTTCGTTTTGTGAAAAAACAGAATCTGCTTTAAGTAATTCATCTAATATGCAATCTTTTATTGATAGAATTGATAGTGATATTAAGATTTATGCAAAATTCGTAAATAAAAATTTCCCCAAAAATGTTAGAAGAACAATTTCAAATTTAATTACTCATTATGTTCATTATAGAGATATATGTACAGAATTGATAATAAATGAAATTGAAGAAATTACAGATTTCGAGTGGCAAAAACAACTTCGTACTTATTTAGTAGATGCAGCAGAAGCTGGTTCTTTATCCAATAATTCAGTAGTTAGAGTCAGACAATTAAAATCTGAAATTGATTTCGGTTATGAATATATCGGACCAACAGTGAGATTAGTAATTACTCCTTTAACAGATAGAGTATGGCTAACAATGACTAGTGCTCTAAATATTAAATTAGGTTGTTCATTAGGAGGTCCAGCAGGAACAGGTAAAACAGAAACAACAAAAGATCTATCAAAATTTTTAGGAATTCAATGTATTGTTTTCAACTGTTCTGAGCAAGTTGATTATAAATTAATTGGAAATATTTTTTCAGGATTATGTAAACACAAACAAGGGGCATTTGCATGTTTGGACGAATTTAATAGAATAAATGTTGAAGTTTTATCTGTAATTGCATCTCAATTACTTAATATTCGAATAGAAATTCAAAAACCAGTTCCAAATATAAATAGTGGTTTAAAGCGTCAAGTTTATATTTTATCTTGGATTGATTTAATTGGAAAATTAGTTGGGGTTTTCATTACAATGAATCCAACTTATTCAGGAAGAGCTGAATTACCAGATAATTTAAAATCTCTATTTAGACCTATCACAATGATGGTTCCGGATTTCAATATAATCGCTAAAGTGAAGCTTTATTCTGAAGGTTTTACAAATTCGGAAGAACTTGCTAAAAAATTGACAAAATTATACGAACTTGCGTCTCAGCAATTATCTCAGCAAGATCATTATGATTTTACATTAAGAGCAATTGGAAGTGTACTTTCAATAGCAGGAAATTTAAAACGCGCAGCAAAACCTACAGGAAATGAGAAGAAAGAAGAAGAAAATATCCTAATTGCAGCTTTGAGAGATGCTAATTTTCCCAAGTTTGTTGAAGATGATATCAAGCTTTTTACTGCTTTAATTACTGATTTATTTCCTCAAAATGAATTAGTTGAACAACATTTACCTGATTACGAATCCGAATTAAAAGAAATAATTAAAGCTAATAAATTAAATGAAAATGAGTTCACTTTAAAAAAATGTCTCCAAATTTTTGATATTACAAATATTCGTTTAGGAATTTGCCTAACAGGACCTGCAGGCTCAGGCAAGTCTGTTTGTTTGAATTTAGTTGAAAAAACTTTGACCAGTTTAAGGAATAAAAATCATCAAGATCCAAGATTTAAAGATGTAAAAAAAAAAATTATAAATCCTAAATCAATTACAATGGGAGAATTATATGGACAAGAAAATGAAGATACAAAAACATTTATTTTTGGTATTGCAACTAAAAAAATAAAAAAAGCACTTCTACAAGAAGGAGAAAATAATTATCGTTGGGTAGTTTTAGATGGCCCTATTGATACTAAATGGATTGAAAATATGAATTCTGTTTTGGATGATTCAATGACTTTGTGTCTATCAAATGGAGAAAGAATTAAATTAAAACCACATGTTAAAATATATTTTGAAGTAGAGGATTTATCACAAGCTTCACTTGCTACAGTATCAAGGTTAGGAATAGTTCATTTTAGTCCAGTTGAAAAAGGTTGGGAACCTTATTTTAAAAGTTGGATGCTAAAGTTTTTACCTGATGAAAGTTTATTAAATAATGAGCTAAAGCATTATTTAATTAGTTTATTCGATGATAAAATAAAAGATGCTTTTGAAAATTTAACAGATATGGAAAACACGATTTTTATAAAACCAATCAAAGTTCAATGTATTGCAAATGTATGTAAATTTTTAGAAATATATATAAGAAATGAGAATGGCTTTAAGGGTAAAGATACTCCTCATTTAGATAATCCAGATACTATTTCAAGATTAAAAAAGAAACTTGTTTCTGTTTTTGCTTTAGCCGTTACTTGGGGAGTATTTGGAAGTGTTTCTAATAAATCATTTCATAAAATAGAATCATTCATTAGAAATAAATTCACAGAAATTAAAATGGAAAATTCGCAAATGATAATGGAGCATTATTATGATTTTCATAAACAAGATTTTGTACGATATTGTGAAGAAAAATTTCATTTTGATAAGGATTTACCATATTTTTCAATCTTTGTTCCAACAATCGATACTGTTAGATATTCAAATCTATTGGAGCTTATGATTCGAAATCAAAATCATGTTTTCCTTTCTGGAGAAACTGGAGTTGGAAAAACTGCTATTATATTAAATGTTGTAAAAAAATTAGTTTTAGCAGAAGAGCTAACAACAATTCAAATAAATTTCTCTGCAAGAAGTTCTTCTGAAAATACACAAAAAATGCTTGAAAGTAAGCTTGATAGAAAAAAAGGTAAAAAGATTCTTTTTGGAAAAGGTGGAAAACAACTATCAATTATAATTGATGATGTTAATATGCCAGAACCAAATGAATTTGGAGCACATCCACCTATTGAGCTCTTAAGACAATATCTAGATTTGGGAGGTTTCTATGATAGACCCAAATTATTTTGGAAAAGAATTGAGGATTCAAGTATGATTGTTGCAGGAGGTCCTCCAACTGGAGGAAGGTCCAAATTATCAGATAGATTCAATAGACATTTTACAATTTTAAATATTCCTCAACAATCAAAACAAGCTTTAATTACTATTTATGAGCAAATTTTAAAAGGCTTTTTACAAGCTAACCAATTTAATGATGTTGTATATAAGATTTCATTAGAAATTGCGATTGCTACCATAGATGTTTTGGAATTTGCTTGTGAAAATATGAAGCCAGTCCCAACAAATCCTCATTATTTATTCAATATCAGAGATGTATCTAAAGTCTTTCAAGGAATATTGATGATAAATAACCCTGGAAAAAATAATACAGCTGATGCAAGTAAATTTGTGAAGTTATGGATTCATGAAAATCAAAGAATATTTGGAGATCGACTGACGAATGAAATTGATTATAAATCATTTTATGAAAATTTAGCAGCTATAGCTAAAAATAAATTTAAAGTCCCAAATTTAAATACTGATGATTTGATAAAAAATCAAACAATAATGTTTGGAGAAATTCATAAAGGTGATTCTCCTGATAGACCTTATGATGAAATTTCTGATATGAAAGATTTACTTAAAAAACTAAATTTTTTTTTGGATATGTATAATAAAAATAACAAAAAAAGCCAATTAACATTAGTCTTCTTTGAATATGCAATAATGCATATTATTCGTATTTGTAGAGTTTTAAGACAACCTAGAGGGAATATGCTTCTTGTTGGGCATGGTGGTAGTGGTAAACAAACTCTTTGTAAATTTTCAGCTTATGCTATGAACACTTTATTTAATACTTTTAATCCTATAAGGAATTACAAAATAACTGATTTTAGAAAAGATATAAAAGATTTTGTAGCTCAAGCAGGAGCTTATAGAAAACCAACAGTTTTACTCCTCACTGATAACAATGTTATTGCAGATTTTATTCTTGAAGATATTAATAATTTATTAAACACAGGAGAAATTGCAAATTTATTCGATCAGCAAACAGATTGGCCTAATATCACATCTGCTGTTTCAGATTATTTGAGAAGTATTGGCAAAGCAGATACAATTGAGACAGTATTGGAGACATTTATTCAACAAACCAGAGATTATTTACATATTTTCTTTTGCACATCTCCTGTAGGAGATACTTTCAGACTTCGTGTAAGAAAATTCCCATCTTTGATAAATTGTTCAACATTAAATTGGTTTATAAAATGGCCAAAAGAAGCTCTAATTAGCTGTTGTACTAGACTTTATTCTCAATTGACACAATATCCAGAAAATATTAGGGATTCTTTAATAAAAATGAGTGTACAAGCCCACATTGATATTGAAGAACTTACTCAAAGATATTTTGATGAGCTTTCAAGAAGAGTATATGTTACACCGAAAAGCTTTTTGGATATGAATGGACTTTTATTTGAACTTGTATCTAAGAAAAAAGGTGATATTGATACAACAATAAAAAGATTATCAGATGGTATTAAAAAGCTCAACAAGACTCATAGTGATATTATAAAAGTTGAGGAAGAACTTAGAATTCTTGAACCGGAAATTAAAAAAAAAGAGGAAGAAGCAAATATAGCCCAAGTTGCAAATATGAAAAAACAAGAAGAAGTAGCTGGGTCTCAAGTTATAATTCAAGAAAAAAATGCAAATGCTTCAAGAATGAAAGCACTTATAGATGTTGAAATGCAAAGAACAAATAAACAAAAAGAAGAAATTAATCATGAACTTGCTGATACTTGGAAAGAAGTTGAGAAAAATGTTAATAAAGATTTTGTTGCAAATGTAAGAGCTTCAAAAGCAACACATTCTGAAGATAGAAGAATAATATTAGAAGCAGCTGTATATGCACTTACAGGTACAAAAATTACTGCTGCAACCGAATTAACTAATCAAATTGGAGCCAATAAAGATAAAATACTTAGAATAAGAGAAGAAATAAGTAAAGGATTAGTAGCTGATAAAACAATGGTTGAATTTTCAAAGTATATTAGAGATGTTATTCCACCTCTATTTGGAAATTTGCCTCAAAATGAATTATTAGAAAAAATTGCAAGCAAAACTTCTTCTATTTACAAAACACTTTTCATGTGGGGACAAGGAACAATAAGATATTGGGAACTCGAAACTAAATTGCAGCCAGTTAGAAAATTCATAGAAGAAAAAACAAAAGAATTGCAAAGTATTGAAAAAGAATGTATTGTATTGAAAGAGGAACTTGATAAGCTCCAAACAGAAGCATTCAAGCTTAATTCTGAGCAAGATGATTTGATTAAAAAAATTGAAACCTTAAAAAAAGAAATTGATATGAATAATCGAAGGAAAATAAATGCTGGAAAATTGGTAGGATTATTATCTGAAGAAGGAGAAAGATGGAAACACCAATTAATTACTTTGACAGAAAATTCTCAAAATTTCCTTGGAAATATTTTCATTTCTGCAATGACAGTTGCATATTTAGGACCTTTTACTGGAATTTATAGAAGAGCACAAGTAAGTGATTGGATTCAAATGTCTATGAGGGATTATGAATTGAAGGTTAATAAAGATTATAGCTTAGAAAACATTTTATCTGATCCTGTAGAAATTCGTAATTGGAATATTTCAGGTTTACCTTCTGATAACGTTTCAACTCAAAACGGTATAATATTTTTTACAAATCCAAAATACCCACTTCTCATTGATCCACAATTGCAAGGAAATATTTGGTTAAAGAAACTGTTTAAAAAGTTTCATTTGAACACTTATAAAGGAGATGCAAAAGATGATGCTTTCAAAAAACAATTAGAAAAAATTTCTTTGGATATCATGAGAGGATTACCTGTACTTATTGAAAATATTGGAGAAAAAATTGACTCAACGTTTAATAATTTAATTTCAAAATCTTTCTTTGAAACTGGAAGTGGATATAATATTGAATTTAATGGACAGTTAATCGAATTCAATCCAAATTTCAAAATTTTCTTTACAACTAAATTACCAAACCCACATTATCCTCCGGAAGTTTACTTAAAATTAAACATCATTAATTTCACTGTTACATTTGAAGGATTAGCTGAACAATTATTAGGAGAAGTATTTAAAAAAGAAAAAAGAGAAAAATATGAAGAAAGAGATCATTTAATTGAAGAAATGGGTCAGAATAATACGAAATTGCAGGAATATGCCAGAATTATTCTAGAGAAGTTGGCGGATGCAAAAGAAGAAGCAATTTTAGATGATGAAGTATTAATAGAGACTTTAGAAAATGCAAAAAGCAGTTCTGATATCGTAAAAATTAAAACTTCAGAAAATTTAATTATTGAAAGAATAATAAATAATATAAGAGATGAGTATATTCCAGTCGCTACAAGAGGTAGTATTCTTTATTTTGTTATAGTTGATTTGGGTATAATTGATCCAATGTATCAATTTTCTTTGGAATATTTTAAAAAGATATTTTCACAGTCAATTGAGAAAGCACCTTTTAGCAATGATGTGAAAGAAAGAGTTGCGATATTAGAAAGAAAAATAACTGAAGATATTTACAAAAATATAAAAAGAGGAATTTTCGAGTCTCATAAAACAATTTTTTCATTTTTAATCGCGATTTATATCAAAAAAGTTTCTGGTGAAATTAAAGATGAAGAATGGAACATTTTCCTTAAAGGACCATCTGCCTTTGATAAATCAGACATGCTTGAAAACCCTGATAAAAATTACTTTTCTGATTTTGCTTGGGACACTTTACTTTATCTTGAAAATAAAAATAATCTTCAAAATATATCAAGATTTATCTCAAATAACTTATCTTCATACAAAACTTTCTTTAACAATATTAAACAATATGAGGATTTTGAAACTATGCCTAATTTTGAAAATCTCAAATCATCATTGAAAACTAATTTCAATATGCTTAATTTACTAAAAGTATTTCGTCCTGACAAAGTACTTTATTTTATACAAAAATTTATTGAAAAAGAAATAGGAAATTATTTTATAGATACTTCTCCTCCAAAAATAGATGAACTTTATTCAGAATCAGATAATAAAACCCCAATAATATTCATTCTTTCTCAAGGAGCTGATCCAACTAATACTTTAATTGATTTTAACAAAAAAGTTGAAATAGATCAAACTGAAGATGGAAAGCCTATTGTTCCTGAATATGAAATTATATCTTTGGGACAAGGACAAGGCGATAAAGCAAAAGAAGCTATTGCTGAAGGTAGAAGTAAAGGAAAATGGATTGTTTTGGCAAATTGTCATTTATATACAACTTGGATGCAAGAGCTTTCCAATCTTGTTCAAGCTATTCAGGAAGATGATGAAGAAATTGAAACACATAAAGAATTTAGATTATGGCTTACTTCTATGCCAAATAAAGATTTCCCTGTTAGTATTTTACAAAATTCGCTAAAATTAACTACCGAACCTCCTTCTGGAGTAAAAGCAAATATAAAGAAATTATTCGATGAATTAAATGATGAGAAGTTAAATAGTTGCAACAAAAAAAATATTTTCCCTAAAATTGTATTTTCTCTTGCTGTTTTTCATGCAGTTATTCAAGAACGTAAAAAATATGGACCTATAGGATTTAATATACGATATGATTTCAATTTTGCTGATTTTGAAACCTCAATGAAAATGATTTCTGTTTACTTAGATGAAGCAGAAGAAGACAATATTCCTTGGGTTCACATTAATTCTTTAATTGGAGAAATAAATTATGGTGGAAGAGTGACAGATGATATAGATAGAGATACTATGAATAAATCTCTTGAAAGATTTTTAAATGAAGAAAAATTTTTGGAACCTGATTTTAAATTTTCAAAATCTGGAGAATATTATCCTGTAGGCTATGAAAGTATTGAAAAATATAATGAGTTTATTGATTCACTTCCTTTATATGATGAGCCTGATTTATTCGGATTGAATGAGAATGCGAATATTATTTATCAAATACAAGAATCAGAGAAAATAATAAATTCTCTTATTGCTGTTATGCCAAAAACTAAAACTAAAGAAACTTCACCTAATAAAGTCGTTTTGGATACCATAGAAAACTTTATGATGAATAAACCTGAGCAAATACATAAAAGTGTAATAAAATTGTTATAAATTACTAAAAATATAATTTAATTTTTTTATTATTAAATTTGATTTTTTTATTAAATTCATATAGGGTGGAAAACATAAATCACATGATAAATTATTTGATAATGGTTTACAACATTCATTAACAATAGTATTAAATCAGGAAATTGAAAAATACAATAAATTAATTGAGAAAATCTTTAGTTCCTTAGAGGATTTGAAGAAGGCAATTGAAGGAATAATTATTATGTCTAATGAAGGAGATGAAATTTTCAATAGTCTCTTAATAAATAGAATTCCCTTATCATGGGCAAAAATTTGCTATCCTTCCCATAAACCATTATCAAGTTGGTATGATGATTTAATCGAAAGAATAGAATTTATTAGAGGTTGGTTTGCCAACGGACATCCTAGCAGTTTTTGGATTAGTGGGCTTTTTTATCCTCAAGGTTTTATTACTGGCGTCTTACAGAATCATGCAAGAGAAACCAAAATACCAGTCTCTGAAATTGAATACAAATTCACTGTATTGGATAAACAACCAACTGATATATCCAAAGGGCCACTTGTATATTTAATATAAATTTTAAGAATTACAGCTTGATAAAAAATTTTTTTTTTGGATTAGATAATTGATTTTAAAATCTTTTAGGCTGGTGTTTACATATATGGGTTATTTTTAGAAGGCGCTTCTTGGGATATTACAAAATCTACACTTGTTGATCAAAATCCTGGAGAGATGTACTATAAAATGCCTGTTATATGGTTAGAAACAATCAAATCACCTGATAAAAAATCTGAAGCAAATGATGAAGAAGAAGGAGATGAAAATGAAAATGAATTAAAAGATATACTTTTCAAATGTCCTGTTTTTAAAACTACAAAAAGAACTGGAATAATCTCTGCATCTGGAAGATCAGATAATCATGTTATTTCAATTGTAAAATAATTCTTTTTAAAAATTTTCTAATTATTTTATTTATAAATTTAATTTCACAAATATTTTTAGGATTTACCAAGTAAAGAATTAAAACCTGAAATTTGGACCTTAAGAGGAGCTGCTTTGATTTGTCAATTAAACAATTAAAATTTTGATTTATTTTACTAGTAAAAAATTGATAAAATTATTTAATTATTTAATAAAAAAATTTTAAATTTTTTTAATAATAAAGATAAAATTGATCGATGTTTTTTGGAAAAATTAAATATTTTTTAACCGTGAATTTCTAATTTTAAATGTCATTTATGTTTTATCTAAGATGAATGAGGATAAATAATTAAGTTAGCAATTAAAAAATATTTAATTATAAAAAATAAGTTTTTATTAAAATGAGTCTCAAATAAATCTTTTATGTGATTTAAAATAAATAGAATTACATAAATTGGGGATTAAATATTATTAATTCAAATAAATAAATTTCAATTTTAGAAAGAGATGGGATTTTTATATTGGAAGTATTATAACTTTGAATTTATATTTAAATATTGCACCTAAAAATAAATTTAATAAACCCGAATTTATGTTAAAAAGATTGTATGGAGTTTAAATAATTCTCTATTTAATAAATTCCATATAAAATTATGATTTTACAAATAAAATTAAAAAAAATAATTTGATTTTGGATTTTTATATGTTTGATTAATTAGAAGCATTTATTTAATCTTAAATAATTTTAAAGCTTATTCAAATTTTTACTCAATTGATCAACTGTTTCTCCTATGTGTACCAAATTATTACCAATATCTTTTGCCTTATTCCCTAAATTCATCAATGGATTTTCTTCATTTTCATTCTTTGAAGCTTCCTTTACTTTTTTACCATTATTGGCATCATGATGAATATCATTTTCATTTTTTCCTATAGCACCATAATCAGATGTAACATTTTTTTCCATCGAATCATTATTATTATGATCATTTTTCTTTTCTTTATTTTTACCAAAATTAATCATATCGAAATTTTTAAGTCCATAGTGTCCAAAATATAAAATAAGCCCATAAACTATTGTTGCGAAAATTGAAATTATAAAAGCCATCACAGATAAATAGCTGAATGATTCAGTTTTGGCAGCCCATAAAGAAGTGAATATTCGAATAAATGAAAAGATAAATCCAGAAATTCCATTGATCAAAACAACAATTGCCATGCATTTATTATTCCACATTGAATAGAAATAAACAAGTATAGCAGTAATGAATTCTCCGATCATAATTATTAAATCAAGAGTGAAAATTCTTAGTAAAGCTAGTGCTAAAACTAAAAAAGATAATAGCTTTATCTTATCTGCTATAGACAATTCATCAAAACTTTTTTTATTAAGTTCATTAGTTTCTTCATTCCCTTGAGTATCATTTTCATTATGCACTAAAAGCTTTTTTTCTTCAATACTTTTGTTTAAATCGTGTTTGGAATTGTTGAGATCTTTCGTCATTTTCAGAATAATGTAATTATTATTTTACAAATTGTTATTTATAATTATTAAATTTTTCTGTAAAGGAGAATTTTATAATTTAAAATATAAATTTCAAAATTTCTGTAAATGAGAATTTTATTATTTAAATTGTAAATTTTATTAAATTTTCCTAGTTATAGGAGCTCATGATTTGATTTTTAATTTCTTTTTATTAAATTTGATTTATAATAAAAAAAAATAAATTTTATAAATTTTTTTCAAATCAAATAAAGCAGACAAAATAATTTTTATGAAATAAATAT
>Ga0194116_10004591_pt1 | contig 15743 bp, 19 predicted proteins | sample TA2MahsurfametaG_4_FD_148617 | JGI IMG/M metagenome (GOLD analysis project Ga0194116, IMG submission 148617) | Freshwater microbial communities from Lake Tanganyika, Tanzania - TA2015008 Mahale S9 surface | ecosystem: Environmental > Aquatic > Freshwater > Lake | place: Tanzania: Lake...
AATCCCCATTTTTTAAGATATAAAAAGAAAAATAAATTATGTTCGATAAATGATATGTGTTAAATTTCTTTGATAATGAGATAATAATAATATAATTTGCTGATGTATGTAAATTTGAATAAATTAATAAGCTAATAAAATGAAAATATGTTAAGATTATAAATAAAAATGTTCTCAAAGTTAAATTGAATTAAAATAATTTCAATAAAAAATGGAAACATCAAATACAAATAATAATTTTTTAGATTATATTAGCAAATTATTTACCCCAAGTTGCATTGTTTATAGCACTGAAGAAGTAAAACGGATTATACAAAAAAATAATTTAAGCCCTGCAGAATTTCTGAGGCCTTTTGGAAATTTCAGTGGATATAATATAAATTTTTCCTTTGGAGAAAGATTCACAATAAATATAAAAAATTTTAGGATTGATTTTCATGACTCAGATAAATTCAAGACTTATAACTCATCTTTATTTAATGAGGCTTTGGATCTAGTTGTTGCTTATAATACTCCGGACTGGGATTATAAACAAGTAATATAATTTTAAAAAGAACATCTGAAATTAAAAACCAAAATTTTTCCTATCTCTATATTAAATTGAGGCTTTGAAAAATGTTTAAATTAGGTTTAAAATAGATTTCGCAAAATGCTATTGTTAAATCTATTATTTTAAAATAATTTATTTTAAATAAATAGCTCAATTTAACAAATAGAGCAGTTCTGGAAATTTTTAAAAAAAAATTGAGGAATTACTCAACAACTTGGTTTGACGAATATGAAAAATTAATTTGCGACTCTCTCCGATTCAATGTTTATGAAATGTATCAACAACCTCTAGCTAATATTTACATTGCTTCAGCTAATGATGAAATAGAAACAATCGAAATAATCAAAAAGAAAAACATACCAAGTTTGCTTTGTGAGAATATTTATGAATCCAAACTTGCTTCCATGATATTACTTTTAAATGATATAAGTGAGAAAAAAATATCTAATGAAAAATTAATAAACAAATTCAAATTATTAAAAAATAAAAATCCAAATTCTCTTGTTATATATCTAGACATAAATTCCCAGAATATAAACGATAATGAATCCAAATTAGATGATATCTGGTTGCCTTATTTACATAGGACTGATATTTATGATCCAAATTTTTTAAATTGTGATAGAGGAAAATATATTTCATTAAATGAAAGGGAGATTTTCAAAACTTCCATTTTAAACTTTTTCGATGACTATGTAAAATCATTCTTGCAAAAGTTAATGTTCGATTTAGATGAAGAAGTTTCTAACAATAAAAAAGGAATAAAAAATGGATTTCTTTCTATTTTTAAAAAATCAGAAAAACCAGAATATATTAATTTTGAAGGAGCTTCTATTTACAAAGTAATTGTCTTCATCTTTTTTTTATATTTCTATAATTTTATAAAAATTTATGAGAATCTTTTGTAGACTAAAAATCTTCAATATAATATTATTTAGCTAACTCCATTAGAAAAAAAAATATATTTACTTTCTATAATTCAATTTTATCTCCGAGATTATGATAATTCTTACGAGAATTTAAGGTTACTTCAGAATGATTTAAAGGTAATAAATATAAACTTATAAAAATTTTTAAATTTTAAATAATTTAATAATAAATTAAAGGGCAAATCAGCAGATCACTTTAATTCAATAAATGAACTCCTTAATATCGTTAAATTTTTGAATGGTAAACGTGACATAGACTTTGATTCAGTTTACACTGCTTATAAGAAGCAAAATTTAAAATTAGCATTTAGATTTTTAATGATATATATTCGAATGTTGGAAACAAGCAAAAAATTCAATGAAATCACTAAAATTTTGGTGAAATTTGTTAATGACATTCCTTTAAATTATTTAACACCATTACTCTTGGAGAAGCTAGCTATAAGTCATTTATACACCTATCCAGTTAACATTAGAAAATTTTGCCTTTATCAAGCTCTTACTGCAATATCTTTCAGAAATACTAAAAATGATATGAAAAAATTTGTTCTTAATAATTTTGGTAATGTTATTAAATTTTTCTTGAAGAACTCTCCTTCTTTCGTGAAGATAAAAGAACATATAAATTTAGCAGTTGGAGATATTTGTCTCAATTCTAATAAATTTGACGGAGGACAAATATTTTTCAGAAATTATTTGGAATTATCAGCAAATAAAAATTCAGATCAGGAGCAAGATTATATAATTAATCACTATTTAAAATGCATTGCAAGTGCCAACAGAGCTCATATGGATAAACTTATTTATGTTCCTTTGAATTATTTTTCTATTCCTGAAATTATAAATACTTCTTTAATAATAATTCATGAACAAGATCAGGAAAATTGTAATGGGAAAAATTGGAGAAACTTCAAGCAATTTTCGAAGGTTAAAGAAAGGATATGGGCTAATTTAACTGAAAATGATATGAATGTTATAATAAATTTAGATAACATAATAGAAGGAAAACAGAATTTTACTAACCAACAAAAAGAAAGTTTTTTTAAATGTTCGACAAATAATAAAATTATTGTGAAATTTTTGATTAAAAATCCATTGAATCTGCTTTTGAATGTTTCTAAGCTCAAGTTAATCTGTGATTTTATTCCCAAAGATGCTTCAGTGAATACTCCTCCAGCTGTAAAATTTGAGAACATGAACGGAAATGCTATTTTGGAAGAGGAATATAATGAAAAAATAGATAATGGTAAGTAATTTAACAGAATTAATTAAGTTTTTATAAAATAAGAAAATTTTCTTTTTAAATGCTTTAATTAAAATTCAATTTCCAAGAAAATGAATGGATTATATATGATGAAAAAAATGTGAGTTTAGACAGATTTGAAGAAAAATTAATTGATTTATATTGTATTCCTAAGAAACCTGGACAATTAATAATTAGAGGATTAGAAATTGGACTTTTTAAAATGGCATTATTTAATCATTCTTTTTATGAAAAAACTCCTAATGAATTATATAAACAGAAAGACAACTATGTAAGATCAAAACCCAAAGATATTATATATGAAGTCACCGATGAAAGACAAGATATATCAATTAGGTTTTCTACAAAAGATCTTAATTTATATAAAAATGAACTATATTTTTTAAAAATAAACATTCAAAATAATTCGAATGCTAAAATAAAAAGATATACTGTTTTTTTAGATGATAATGATAATGATTTACACATTAAATTAGACAATAAAACAATCAATAATAATAAAAGAGGAAGTAAAGTCTTGCAAAATTCTTCATTCAATTCTCATTCACATATTGGAGGAGGGATGGAAAGTGGAAGCAGCCAACATCAAAATTTTTATCATGAAGAAAAGCCAATTATTGGAAATGTTTCTATATTTAAATATTTTCATAGAGAAGTTGATATTTTCAAAAATGAGTCTAATGAGGTCAGATATTATAATTAAAAGAAAATAATATGATTTTTATGTTAAATAAATTAAAAAAAAAAAAAAAATATTTATAAAAGACGAAAAATTTTAGATTGCAATTCCTATCTGCCCACAACATGAAGGAGAATATAAATTAAAAGTTTTGATTAAATTTGAAGAAGAATCAAAATTCAAGGAGATAGAAATTAGAAGATTTTTATTGAAAATTAAAGTTATTTCTTCCGTTAATCTTCTTTACACACAGGAAATACTTAATTTTAATAAATCTAAAATAGATATAAATTTAAATTTTAATTATCATTTAACAAATACTGTTGATTTGTCAAATTTAATTATTGGAAAGGTAATTTTAAATTAAAATTAATTTTAATCAGATATTTACAAATGAGTTCCTTGAAAAAGCTCAAGAAAAAGTTGATTGGATAACATTAAGAAATGAAAAATATTCAAAGCTCTATTCCAAAGTTCGACTGCTTTATAATATTGAGAATGAAAAAAAGAAAGCGGAAAAATTAGCTATAGAAGAGAAAAAAGCTAAAAAGCTGAGCAAAATAATATTAAATGAAAAAAATTCTTTCGAAGATATAGATGTACACACCCCTGAGCTCTATTTATTTGATTTTTTACTTTTCTATTCAGAATTAAAAGATAAACTAAATAAGAATTATATTGAAAATATAATCTTTTCGGAGGATGAATCGGCTAAAATAATAGATGAAAACAATGATAATTTGAAGCTTGATAAAACAAAATCTAATTATTTAACAAATAAAGCTGAATGTAATAAACTAAATTTAATCAGCTTACTTGAAATAACCTTGAAATTCAAAGAACTTTTAAATAAAAAAAAAAACGTTTTAATTTCCTACAAAATTACTGATAAAAATAATAATTATGAATTTCAAGGATTAAACATTCTCAGTTTAACAATTAACCCTCAAAGCCTAAACTATAAAAATATTAAAGATATTATTCGAGAAATTTCTGAAGTTAAAATTTATTCAGAAAAATTAATGGCTAATCAAAATATAATAGATGAAGAAGAAACTTATAATATAAAACTAGTTAATGTAAAAATAAAGATGAAAAATTTATTTAATTTTTTGGAATTGAATTCTTTCGAAATATACGTCAATGATGAAGAAAATGAGTTTGATTGGTTAGGAATAAAAAAATATAAAATTAAAGAAGATCAAATTAATAAGGATAAAGAATTAGATTGTAATGAATTCGATTTCAATTTCTATACTAATAAAAAAGGTCCAATTAACGTTAATAGATTTAATATAAATATAATACCTCATTTGAATCCTGATAAAATAATCACTATAAGTAATATTCCGCATCCTATAATCGTTGATTTGTAATTTATTATAATCATATCACAAAAAACATAAATTATATAAGTTTTATTTAAAAGAAATTAAATTCAGTTCAAAAAAATTTCATCCACTCAAAATAAAGAAAATAAATTATTAAATTTTCAATTAAAATAAAATTTTAATTTTCAAAAATTAAACAAAATCATTTTAAATTGGTTTGATGCTTATAAATAAGCCAAATATTTTTAATTATTTATTAAATGGTTAGTTTTAAAAATATTTAATAAAGATTTTCTGCTTTGAATATACCGAATATAGAAAGAATTCTTAATCTTAAAAAATCAATAATATTATGAAATTTAATAATTTTATTGATTGTGGTTTTATTATGTTAATTAAGTAATTTTAAAAAAAAATTATATTTAATATTTGTTTTATTAATAATTCCTTATTTTTCAAATAATATAGAAAAAGAAGAAATTTAAAAATAAATATTTTTACAATATTTTTAATAATTTTAACTATATTCAAATAAAATGGAACAAAACAAATCATCATCTTTACAAAACTCAAATTATGAGAATATTAATAATAAAAATAAACATATACCTCAAAAAAAAATTATAAATAGAGATAATACAGTTTTAATCTCGATGATTTCTGGTTTGTTTGCAGGGTCATTTGCAAAAACTATAACTCATCCAATAGATACATTAAAAGCAAGGATTCAAGTAGAAACAAAGGCTAATGAGAAAATTTCACATGCATTTAAAAGTGTTGTAAATAAAGAAGGGATTGTTGGATTATATAGAGGTATTGGGATAGCTGTGTTTGGTTCAATCCCTGCGAGTGTTTTATATTTTGGTTCTTATGAATTTTCCAAGAAGCATTTACTTTTTCTAAATTATTTACAAGGTGCAGAGTTTTTAAAATATTTTATAAGTGGAATTTTTGCAGAAACAGTCGCATGTTTGATTTATGTTCCAGTTGATATTATAAAAGAAAGAAGACAAGTACAATCAAAATTACAAACTTTTAACTATAAGAATGATATAGATGCTTTTTTTCAAATAATTAAACATGAAAAATTGAGGGGAATTTATCGTGCTTATGGTGCTACAATCTTATCATTTGGACCAATGTCAGCTTTTTATTTTATGTTTTACGAATACTTTAAAGGATTTTTTGTTAGAAATGATGCCCAAACTTACATTAAAAAAATTAAAAAGGAAGATTTAAATTCTGATTCAAAAGGAAAAGAGAAAAATTTAAAGATTAATATAAATTTTATAGAGAGTTTAATATGCAGCGGTTTAGCTAGTTCTTTAAGTAGTTTCATAACAACTCCATTTGATTTAGTGAAGTTTAGAATGCAAGTTCAAAGAGCCAATACAAATTATGATAAAAATACCGCTGAGTATAGAAATATGTTACAAGGATTAATCAAAATAGGATATAATGAAGGATTGAAAGGATTATTTAGAGGTGCTTGTGCAAGGACCCTTTGCTTTGCACCGACAGGAGCAATAAGTATGACATTTTTAGAGCTTTTCAAACCTAAAGTTGAAAAATTATTTGAGTAAATCTTTCTCGACAATAAATTGAAGTAAGAGATACTATAATGGATTAATAAAAAAAACTTTTAGAATTAAAATTGTAGATTTTAGAAGATTTTAACTTAGATTAAATTAGGAATAAAGTTTATTTATTCATTTCTTAATTATTTTATTATTAATTTAAAAATATAATTAGATTTTGCAATAATTCAATAAATTTAATAAATGCACAATATAATTTCATTAATAATTTTAATTTTCAAAAATATTTATGTTATAATTACCATATTCCAATCTATTTTTTTAATTAAACCTCTATTGTATATATTAATATAAGGATATTTAATTATAATTTTCCTAATATGTGACAATAATTATTTTAATTAGAACAAATAAATTATATTACATAATATATATAAATCATTACTCAATTATTTTATGAACCTACAGTATGAAACATTATAAATGATAATTTTAAAGTTTATATTTTCTCTGAAATTCAGAGATCGAAATGCCATTTGTCATCATAAGCTTTCCTTCTTTGGCCTTTAGAAATGTATTATTGTTTCTATTTTTTGATTTTGAAATGTTGCATTTATTTAAAATTTTGTTAGCAATTTCATTTATCTGACTGATATTAAATTGTTGATTATCAATCATCAATCTCTCTTCGTCTACATTATTATAAATGAATAAAGATTTATAATATTTATGTATCGTTTATTTAAATACTTGGAGAGAATTTCTTTTCTTCCAAGTCTTGATTAAACTTATCATGAAAATAGCTAGTATTTTTGAGATAATCCGTGCAATTGATTTTATCGATATTCTTATCATCATTATTATCAAGAGCAATGTGTCTTACTAATTTCAGATTCTTTTTATCATATCTAATTTCCATATTTTTTTTTAAATTGTAAGGATTGTAATTAAGCTTGAAATTTGTTTTATTATTAATATCGATAGGAGCGTTATCATTACCAAAGGAGAATTTGTCATCTTCCGTTGGAGAATCATATATGCTAAAAAATTTTTATTTAATCATCGAATTTACTTTTTATTAATGATTGAAGCTCTTGAAGTCCTATTGTAATCAAAATCTCTTCTTCTTTCAGGAGAAACTTATTAAGAAAATATTATAAATTAAATTTTTATAAAAGGTTAGTTTTAAAGTAAATTTGAATTTTTTCATTTTTTTAAAATTCTTTTTACAAGTTTGGCTTTTGAAATTAATAATTGACGACACTCCTTTAAAATGAGTTTTATTATGAAACTCCTTCATTATATTTTTTGCTTGACAATTCAATTCTTTCTTTCTTGATTTTATTAATTTCATTTTCTTTTCCGTCTCTGCTTTCATTTTCTCTTGTAGTTCTTTATCTATTCCAAGAGGATCAAGATTGAAATTTACCTCATCTTCTTTTGGAGCATCTTTATAATCTGGGATTTCTTCTATTTCTGCATCATTATTCTTTTTAGTAATAATATTTTCTCGGGTTTTGAATTGTTTTTCAATTATATGCTTATCTAAACTTCTAACAGAATTTTTATTTATTTCATCAAAAATTCTTTCCAAATCAGTTCTAGGCTTGAAACGCATTTCAGGTTGCTTAATTACTGTTTTATTAGTGCTGCTATTTAAATCATCAATTTTTGATATATCATGTTTTTTATCTTCATTTGGATAATAAAAATTAATATTTCTTAAATGCTCCTCTATACGCATTTTTTCTGTTTTAAAACCTTTCAAAACAATTCCTTTACCTCCTCTAATTTTATCAATTTCTGAATCAAAAAGATCTTGTCTTGGATTTTTAACTATTCCAATACTATCTTTTACTATAATAGGAGAATGTGCCATCTAAAATTTTTTTTCTTTTAAAAATTTTACAATTAAATAAAAATTCTAAAATTTTATTCATTTTATGATTTGGAAATGTTATATACCAAACATTTATATTTATAAATTGTCTAAAAATTATTTTGTAGAATTAAAATCTTCTGAAGATAGAAAAAAATATTGAAAATTAAAGCTTAATTATTTTCTTAAAATTCATTTTCAAAAAATTACATCCAAAACAAAATTTTCAACTCTCTGTTGATATCTAGATACTAAATTAGGCAGCATCTCTAATTTGATATATTAAAATATAATAATATTACTTCTTCTGTTTTCTTTTAATTTTTTCTCTAATTTTTCTATTCTTAATTTTTCATCCTTTATCTTTTGTTGTTTTTCAGCTATATATAGGTTATACATTTTTATAAATTGGATTTATTTATATATTTTTTTTAGTAAATTATTTTTAAAAGAAAAATATTAAAAAATGAATTTTTTTAAAAAGCTCTTCAATACTCCTTTTAAAAAGTGCATAATAACTGACCAGTTTTATCCTTTAAGTTTTATGATAAGAATCGTTAATTTATTTGCTTTAAATGAAAAAGCATCTAAAGCATTATTTATTCCTGATTCTTTGTACTGTATAGTAAATTAACCTTATTTATTATAATCTAAATTGAAATTAATTATTTAGAAAAAACCAGGAAAATATTTTATATGTAATAAAGCCATCTTTGAAAAGATAAATAAAGATAAGAATTTTAAGAAAAAAAATAATCTTGGAAATAATTTTTTGAATATTGTCTTAAAAGATCTTAAATATTCAAATAATATTGTTTTGAGAAATCTCATTTTTGAAAATAAAGTATTTTTCACATATTTTGATCAAGAAGGAATAATGCAGCGTTTTACATTTGACAAAGATCCTTCAATTTTTACAGATAAACAGTAAATTATAATTAGTAAACTTATTTTATTATATATTTAAATTAATAAAAGACTTCAAATTTTCCATTTATTAGACTTAATAAAATCATAATCAATAGGAAAAAAGAAATAGATTCCAAAATAGATCATAGTTATATGATAAATATATATACAAAATCAGAAGAGCAAGCTTTAGATGAAAATGCTTTTTTAAATAGAATAGAGTAACCAAATATATTAAATTTTAAAAAAAATTTTAATTTAGAAAATGCAAACTGAAAAATCCATCAATTTTCAGCGAGTTAGATATAAATACAAGTCTATTTTCAAGAAATAATAATTCTTTAGTGATTCAGAATTTTGGAAAGAATGAACAATTAAACTCTTATTCTTTAATTTATCGCAATAAAATCAATTCGTTTCTTTTTAATTTGGATGTTGAAAAGCATTTTGAGATTTCAGAAGATTTATATAATTTTTATTCAAAACTATTATCTGAGAAGAATATTTTAAACAACATAAGCAATCCAACAAAAACAAATCTGCAGAAAAAAGTCAATTTTCTCCATATATTATTATTTGAGATATATTCAGAAATACTTTCAGATATTTTTATTTTCACAATATTTATTAATATTTTAAAAGAAGTGATTGAGAAAAAGCCAATTTTTAAGGATTTAATAAATATAAATTCAGAAAATATAAATTTTTATCTTTTATCAAAAATTTCATTTCTTTTTAAAAAGCTTAAAAAATATATCAACAACAGAGATAATAATTTTCATAGTAATTTGGAAAAATTTGTAATTTTAGTAATTGAAGAATTAGACATAATCTTCTTAAATGAATCTTTCAAAGATCAAAATAATGAAATCACTAGAGAAAATGCAAGAGAAAAATATGAAGAGTTCTTAAATAGTAAAAACTCAATTTTAAGCAAATCAATGGAGATTTTAAATAAAATATATTTTGAAGTATTTGAAATAATTAATAGCAATAAAAATTGCAATATATTAGATAAAATTCTAAATTTAAAAATGATTTTGGAGGTCATTGAAGAGCCTTATTTCTATATACTTTTTGAAAACAAAACAAAAAATAATTTCTTTAGCGTTCTTAATCAAATTGAATTTTTCATCAATTTAATTAATAATAAATACCCGGCTGAAACTAGCAAACTGTTATCAAATATATTTTTAAATATAAATACAACTTTTTCAATAGGTGAAAATTTTACTCAGAGTAAAAATATAAATCAAACAAATGAAATGAATGATGGAGAACACAAATTAACAAATTCAGATTATTTAATTATTAACTACATGAGAATAAATGTATTGGAAGAAGGAAAATATATTCTATAAATTGTAGGAATTTAATTTTTATATTCTTAAGATTTTATTATTTATAAGATGAAATTTTAAGCTAGATGGCTATTTAATGGAAGTTTCATACACAGAATTAAGAGTTAAATATTCCTGATTGAAAATATATATTAATTTATAATAAAATCCTTATTTGCAATTTAATTTTTACTTTAATTCTATAAAAAAATAAATATTTTATTAAATGAAATATTTTATCGTATTATAGGTTAGTCAATTTTGTAAAAATTCTTCTCATCCAATAATTTTCTTTTTATGAAGTTATTTTATAATATTTATCATATTCTTCAATTTTTATTGTAGAAAATATCATATCATAACTTGCACCCATGAGAGGAGTAAAATATCTTTCCGGAATTAAATTTGCAATTAAAAATCCTACAAAATAAGAAAAGAAAATTCTATTTTTATTAATTTTCAATATTTTATTAGTATTATTCATTTATTTTATTAATTGAATTCTTATAAAAAATTTAATTTAAAAATTTTGGAAAAATAAAATTTTGCAAAAATTTTGTAAAACATTTATAATTCAAGATGAATAAAAAAAACTCAAATGAAAAATTTAAAAACTTTGATATATTATTAACTTGCCCAAATAAAAATTCTATACTAAGTCCAATCGAAAATAAACATGAGAATCTTATGAATTCAAATTCTTCTAATAAAATTCAAACATTTTTCGGATCTACAAAGCCAACTCAAAACTCCAGTTATATTAATATTAATAATAGTTCTGAAAACTACACAACTAGTAATACAATAGAAAACTTAAATAGCAAAATCGATATTTTCAATAAAACAAAAGGTTTTTTGAAATATCAAGAAAGAGAAGAAGGTAAATTAAATTGATTTTTGTTTTAAACATTTTAAAAAAATTTACTTTTATTAAATAAGAGTTCCCTGTAATACATACAAAATCTCAATTTTTCAATTCAAATAAATTTGCTCGAAACTCGACTAATGATTTCAATAAAAAATTGGAAACAAATGAATTAACAAAGAGTTAGATTAATTTTTTTTCATTCTTTTTTTCTTAAAATATATTTGCTTGAGAGTTATTTTATATTAGCGATGCTTAATACTAATTCTCATTTCTATGATTCTACTTTTTTTGTGACTTCTAAATCAAAGTTTTCTAACTCTAAGCCTTGGGAAACAAGTTTTTCTCCCAAAAATATAACATCCTCAGTCGATAAAACTAAAGGAAATTTTGAAGTAAAATAAAATTATTTGTAAAATTTTTCTGTTAAAAATATTTCATAAAAAAAAAATCATAGATAAATAATACAAAAGAAATAAATGAATCAGTATATGGATTTTCAAATGTTAATTTCAACATAACTAACAAATTCGATAAATCCAAATTATATTCTCAAGAAAATTTTTTCAGGAATTCTTTTTTAAAAAACAAATCACCCTTTGCAGACCATAATAAAAAAAAGAAATTAGAAGTTTCTTATAAATTAACTGGAAATGTTAAGCTAAATTCTTTAGTTACTCCTAAAAAATATTATAAAGATTATTTTTTAAGATATGTAACTAAATCTGTTAATAAGGATAAAGAAAATCTCTCAAACAATCAAAAAGAAACTTTTAAGAGGTAAAATAATAATTATTAAAATTGTTTTTAATTTTTATTTAATTCATTTAAGAAAATATATTGAAGATGAAGATTACAAAAGAAAATTGAATTTCTATTCACAGAGTTTAGATTATAATTTTATTAAGAAAAATATAAATAAACAAAATTTCAATAATCGTGAATTTAAAATTTTGCGAGAAGAAGATGAACTTGAGAACTCTATGAATAAAATAATTTTAGAGGAAGTAAAAAATGGAATTAAAAAAAAATTTCCAAAAGAAATTCAGAGGTAAAACGAATAAGAAAATCAATTAAATCTATTTAAATTTCTTTAATACTTATGATTAAAAAATAGAAAAGAGATATTCAGAAAACCTGTAGAAAATAAGGATACTACTAAAGGAGTCGAATTTTCCAAACAAATTGATAGAAATCAAAATTTTTCTTATTTAAATGAGTAAGTTATATAATTTACAAATTAATCTTTTTTAGATTTTTGAAAATAAATTCAAATTCCGACGCGTTAAAATCAAAGGATACTGATAATAATTATTCTATGGATGTAATAAAGTACTTATATAAAATAAACAAGGATATGATTAACGGATGTAAATAAATTTTTATTATTTTAATTTCTATTTTAGATGAAAATGATTCTGTTTATAAAAATATTGTTATGCCTAAAGGGAATTTTGATTTTCCAAAAGATGAAGAAGTAATTGACATTTTTCAAAAGCTTTGTAAAAGGGTTCAAAATGAAGATCAGCAATAATAATATTTCTAAGCGATAACTTTCGATATGTAAATTGGTCAATTAAATTCAAAAATCAAAGAGATTTTATGGTTATCTTGTGAATACCCAATATTTTATTTTTATTTTATTTTATATGTATAAGTATTTTTTTTTTCCAAAAAAACAATTGTAAGATTTAAATTTGTGATTAAATTTAAAAATTATTTTTTAATCAAGAAATAATATTATGAATTTTAATTCAATCACCCAATTTAAATATTTAGAATTTTCTTGTAAAAATATTTATTAATCATATCATAATAAAAACTTATTTTAACTTAGGCAAAAAAAAATTACATGTTTCAATAATTAATCGTTTATTAAAAATTTTTTTATAATAGAAAAAAGCAAAAGTCCCACAAAAAATTATAAAAAACTGTCAATCAATTTATTGAAACAGTTAAATTCAAAGCATTTTTTCAATGATTTCATCCTTTTTTTCATTACATAATTAATCTAGTCAAAATACCATTTCAATCTATCCATTTATAAAACTCTCTTTGAAATCTTTTCAAGGATTCATCCAACTCTTGGGAATTTCTTAGCATAATTGAAATGTTTTTTAATCTTTTTTAAATTAAAATTTTATATAAAAATAATTTTAAGTTTAGTATGGGTAGTTGTGGATCTGTTAAAAAACCTTCGGATCAAATCTCACAAAATGGGAAAAAAAATACAATTCCTTCATCCATGAATGGAATAGTTCAATCGAAAAGAAAGTCTGTTAGATTACAAGAATTAGACAGAATAAGTGTTGTTACGATTTTAGATGGTATTTTAGTTTTAATTTAGCTCAGATATAAAAAAATTCTTTTTTATGGATACTAGCAATCAATTAGCTAATGGATCTTTCGGAATTATTAGAAAAGGTAAATGTTTCATTCAATTCAGAATTTTTTATTTTCTAAGAAACAATTTTGATATGTTTACATCTTATGATTAAGAAATTTGCCTTTATAATTTCGAGATATTATTCGTATTACTTTCTATTACTAAAAGAAATATTATTCAAATTAATTTTAAATTTAGAAAAAGCTAATTTAACTAAAATTCAACAATAGCGGCTGAAATTACTACAAATAAAGACTATGCAGTAAAAATGATTCCAAAATCATCATCATCAGATTTGCCATTTGAAATGTTAAAAATTCTGCTAAAAAATGAAGTGGAAATTTGTTTGGAATTACAACACGAAAATGTGATTAATTGCTCTAAGGTTTTTGAGGATACCATAGCAGTCTACTTTATATTCGAATTAATTGATGGAGGAGATCTTTTCAATTTCATTCAAACATTTCCAAACAGAAAAATCCCCGAATATCGAGTTATTGAAATATTTATTCAAATATTAGAAGCATTGCATTATGTACATATTGAAAAAGACATAGTTCATAAAGATATAAAACCAGAAAATTTTTTGATTTACACAGAGGGCTCAAAATTAAACGTTAAATTAATTGATTTTGGCTTTGCAGAAAAAATAACAATACCAAATGAAAAACTTAAAATCGAAGCAGGTTCACTGCCTTACATGTCTCCTGAAATGATCAATCATAAAGGATATGATACAAAATCAGATATGTTTTCAGTTGGTGTTGTATTATTCAATATGCTTACAGGAAAACAACCATTTTATGGAAAAAATGATGAAGAAAGAAAAAACTCAATACTTACACATGATCCTATAATCCCAAAAGAAATTACAAATCCTCAATTAGTTGATATGATTAAAAAGTTGCTAGAAAAAGATCCCGAAAAAAGACTCTCTGCCCAAGAGGCAAAAATGCACCCTTGGGTCCAAGAATATATCAATCTTCATCAGCAGCAAACAGTAAAAAAAGAATTTGTACCAAATTTGAATAACTCTAAAAATTTAACAAATCTTGTAAAGATCACTAATATTAAAAATATCGTTTGGAATAATTTTCTAACATTTTTGAATATAGAAACTGTTCAAAAAATCAGAATTTATTTGTTACAAAATTTCTCTGAGGATAAAGAAAACAATCAAACAATACAAGGAAAATTTTCAATTAATTATGATCAATTTTTGGAAGCAGTAATAAAAATTGCAGAAGAAAATACTAAATTAGTGGTCAAATTACAAGGTAATTCATCCTAGTTAAAGAAAGCTTTTTTTGAATTTACTGTAAATTATAAATAAATACATAGAAATTCTGGCTAATAATAGAGAGATGTGTAAGGAGCACATTATCAATTTCGTTGACTTGATAGACTTCTTTATTAAGAGTCGATTAATACTGCTAAAAGAAAAAGTTTGGAATTATTATAAATATATGGAAGATACTCATCCACAAAAATCAATTTTATTTAACGATATTTTAAATTATGTCGAAAATGATCTTAATGGAGTAAAAATTATATAATAAGCTGAAAGAAATCTTAAATGTTTTTATTGAAATTAATTATTTGTTAAAAATCATATTTATTTAGAATCAACAATCAAAATTAACTGACATCGCAAAACAAAAAAATATCAACCTGAATTCTACCTTGAGCTATGAAAATTTTGTCACAATCTGGCAAGACTTTGAAATTTATGTTTTGATGGAGAACAGAGTTAATCCTTAAATCAAAATCTATTTATTATAAAATTAAAAATTTTTTTGAGATCTGGATTTTTATATTTACTATTATATGAATTGAAATAAAAAAATAAAATTTTCGAGTTTATATAATTTTTAATAATGAAAAAATTGTTAATTACTGAATAATATAATAAATATTTTATAATTATCAACAGAAAAATTTATTGTGTAAGATATTAATATCAATTTGAAGAAAAATTTTATTCAAAACTCTTCCTAAAAATATTAAATTTTAACAAATATAATCAAAGGAAATTTTTTATCTAAACAATTAAAAACTATTTTTATAATTAAT
>Ga0194116_10004596_pt1 | contig 15738 bp, 11 predicted proteins | sample TA2MahsurfametaG_4_FD_148617 | JGI IMG/M metagenome (GOLD analysis project Ga0194116, IMG submission 148617) | Freshwater microbial communities from Lake Tanganyika, Tanzania - TA2015008 Mahale S9 surface | ecosystem: Environmental > Aquatic > Freshwater > Lake | place: Tanzania: Lake...
CGCCCATTGACATTAGAGACAAATACCAATACTTTACGGAAGCCAACATGAACAAGCTGAAAGAGGCTGGCTATCCCCATCCCTTCCACACTTTGGAAGAAGGAGTGAAGGATTACGTTCAAAATTATCTATTAGAAAATCTGAAAATTTACTAGCATGTCAAAAATCGTTTACGTCACTAGAAAAGAAAGATTCAATGCGGCCCACAAGCTGTGGCACGAAGAGTGGAGTGCCGAAAAAAACCTGGAGGTTTTTGGGAAATGTTCCAATCCCAATTGGCATGGACACAACTATGAACTCTTTGTAACCATCAAAGGTGCGCTCAGAGAAGAAACCGGTTTTTGCATGGACTTGAAAGTACTTAGCACCATCATCAGAACCAAAGTAACCGATGTAATTGATCACAGAAATTTAAATCTAGATATACCTTGGTTGGCAGGGATGAAAACCTCCACAGAAAACCTGGCGATTGTTATCTGGGAAAGAATCGAGCAAGAAATCAAAGAATCAGGCTGCCAATTGCACTGCGTGAAATTGTATGAAACAGAAAACAACTTTGTAGAGTACTATGGCGGAGAATAACATTGAAACCGCGGTTAAATCCATTCTCGAAAATATCGGAGAAGATCCCAACCGAGAAGGGCTTTTGAAAACGCCTGAGCGTGTTTCCAAGGCCTATGAGTTTTTAACCCAAGGTTACCAACAAGACGCCAATGATGTGTTGCGCTCCGCGATGTTTGCTGAATCCTATTCGGAAATGGTGTTGGTGAAGGATATCGAAGTCTATTCACTTTGTGAACACCACTTGTTGCCTTTCTTTGGAAAAGCACACATTGCCTATATACCCAACGGCACCATTGTGGGATTGAGCAAATTGCCAAGGTTAGTGGATGTATTTGCAAGAAGACTGCAAGTGCAAGAACGCTTAACCATTGAAATCAGAGATTGCATTCAAGAGACATTAAATCCCGTAGGTGTGGCAGTTGTTATGGAATGCCAGCACCTGTGTATGCAAATGCGCGGCGTGAATAAACAAAATTCGTTAACAACCACCTCTGCATTCAGCGGTGCTTTCTTGAACGATGACAAAACAAGAAAAGAATTTATACATTTGATAGCAAATAAATTGAAGTAATATGAATACACCAGATTTTCAAAGAGACTACTCCATTCATGAAGTTGAAACGGGAAGTGTAAAAGCCTTTATGAACCGTGTGTTTGGATTAATGTCCATCGCACTCTTAATCTCAGGAGTAACTGCCTTTCAGTTCTCGGATACCATGTTGAGCATGCTCATGAGCGGCGGATCATTGATGATGTACGCCTTGATGTTTGCTCCTTTCATTTTCATTTTAGTAATGAACTTTGGTTTCAACAAATTAAGCCCACTCGCCCTTTCGATGACTTTCATCGGATTTTCAGTGGTTATGGGAATGAGCTTGAGCACCATCTTTTTGATTTATGATTTGGGAACGATATTCAAAGTATTCTTCATTACAGCCGGTTTATTTGGTACGATGGCCATCTTGGGTTTCACCACGTCAACAGACCTTACCAAAATGGGAACATTGTTGATGATGGCTTTAATTGGTATGATCATCGCTTCAATTGTCAATTGGTTCATGCAAAGCAGCCAATTGGATTATATCATCAGTTGCGTTGGTGTTTTGGTATTCACTGGCCTAACCGCCTACGATGTTCAACGTCTAAAAAGAATTGGTATGGGTGTCGAGTATGGAACTGCCACTGCCTCTAAATTGGCAGTAATGGGTGCTTTGAGTTTGTACTTGGATTTCATCAACCTATTTATCTATTTGTTGCGTGTATTTGGCAATAGCCGCGACTAATATTTTTCATCTGCATTAAACCCGCTCCGGCGGGTTTTTTTATCATGAATACTTTCTTTTGTCATCTGCCTTATTCCGCCCAACGCGGCATCGGCATCACAGCCAGCGGGGTTCGTGATTACTTTGCATTTCCTGAAAATCCCGATGGTGCCTCCTGGCAGAAGCTGGAAGAATGGATAACGCGATGGAAAGGAAATTGGATTTTGGGCATTCAAGGTTTCGAAAGTGGATTTCATACCATTCAAATCACCCCTTACAAAAAAGACATCGCGCAAGCGCCCCAAGGCATTTGGGTAATCCCAGAAAACATTCATATCCATTCTGAATCGGAAGAAGGAACTGAACATGCCCCCATTGCACCTGTGCATTTTGATTCCATCGAATCAGAACGTGATTATTTAGAAGCATTGGAGCAAATTAAAAATCACCTCAACCTGGGGGACATATACGAAACAAACTATTGCACTTTTTTGACCAGCCATCCCCAATGGGAAAAGCCTTACGAAGTTTGGAAAAAATTATTTGACCTCAATCCTGCCCCCTTTGGTGCCTATTGGCAGTGGAATGAACACCATCTGCTGTGTCTATCTCCTGAACGGTTTTTTCAAATCCGGGGCAATCAACTCATCAGCCAACCCATCAAAGGAACCATCAAACGCGGTGCAAGTGAAACAGAAGATTTGGCCCTGAAAGAAGCGCTGCTTCAAAGTCCCAAAGAACGAAATGAAAATGTCATGATCGTGGATTTGGTGCGAAATGATTTGAGCCAAATCGCCACCAAAGGAAGTGTTAAAGTAGATGAGCTTTATGGCATCTATACCTTTCCCAAACTGCATCACATGATCTCCACCGTATCCTGTATTCTGCCAGAAAACCACAACGCCGTATCCACATTCCAATCCATCTTCCCTATGGGCTCAATGACTGGGGTTCCCAAAAGAAAAGCAGTGGACTTGACGCACCAATATGAGAAGTCCGCCAGGGGTTGGTACAGCGGGTCCGTTGGTTTTATCGAACCCAATGGAAATGCAGATTTTAATGTAATCATTAGGAGTATCCATTACAATCAAAAAATAAATCTCGCTAAAATCGGCATTGGCAGCGCCATCACCCTGCAATCAGACCCCCAATCTGAATGGAAAGAATGTTGGCTCAAAGCACAATCCCTTATTCAACCGCTGGCATGATTCAAGACCTCAAAAATTTCTTTCAACGTCTGGATCATTCCAATCGTCCCATCATCGTTGGCACCAGCGGAGGAAAAGACAGCATGGCCCTACTCCATGCTATGCATAAACTACAAATCAATGTGATCGCCGCCCATGTCAATTATCACCTAAGAGGAGAAGAAAGCGACAAAGATCAAGCGCTCGTTGAATTGTACTGTCATCAAAACCAAATTCCATTGGAAGTACACCATGTGGATCAAGCACCCGATGGCAATGTGCAAGACTGGGCCAGGAAAATAAGATTCCATTTTTTTGATTCACTGCTAAAAAATTATGATGGCCATTGGATTGCAATTGCGCATCATGCTGATGACCTCAAAGAAAGCCAATGGCTTAAGTTTATTCGTTTCAGCATCAACGGCCTCATGGGCATGCGACCCATTCAAGGGAATATACTAAGACCTTTGCTTTTCATTGCGCGAAATACCATCGAGCAATACGTACAGCACAATCAAATTCCCTTCCGAGACGACCAATCTAACTTTGATACTAAATACAACCGAAATTGGTTGCGTCATGAGATTATTCCACAAGTTGAAAAAAGATTCCCCACCTCCACTCAAGCGCACATTGATTTTCAAAAAAGAGCCGAAAACCAATGGCTATGGATGGAATGGTTTGCGGAACAATGGCTGAAAGAAAATATCCTACACCAAGATCAATACAACATTGAATTGAGTAGTGAAAAAATTCCCAACCACCTTCCAGCCCAATGGATATTGTACAAATGGTTACAGCCTTATGGATTTGAAAGCAAAGAAATAGAGGCCATCGCCCAACTTCCCTACACCGAATCCGGAGCAAAAATTGAAAACACTTCAGGCGCTGTTGTTTTTCACCACGGACAATGGATTTTAAACCTTAACAACCCTTTGCCGCTTAGTCCCATGGTCATCGAGCAATTGCCCGGGACAGTCTGCCTGCAACATGTGTGGTCATTTGAAATTCAACCCCAAGTCAATCCAGCACTTTATGGATTGCCCCATGCACACCAATTGGACATGGCGCAATTGACACTGCCCTTAACCCTTCGACCCTGGAAATGGGGCGATGAATTTCAGCCCCTGGGCATGAAAGGAAAAATGAAAGTTGCCGACTTTTTGAATAAAAAAGGAATTCCCGCCATTCAAAAAAATCAATATTGGGTACTCGAGTCCAACAAAGGCATCGCTTTGATACTTGGATTACAAATTGCGCATTGGTGCCGCGTTGAAAATGAAACCAAATCGGTCTTGTTTATTCATCATCAGACCCAGCCAACAATCGAATAACGCGGTGAATTTGTTCTGAATCATAACCCTTGTTGAACAAATAACGCATACACTTTCCTTTGCGTTTCAAAACAGAATCCTTGGACAAAGCGTTCCATTTTTTGGTCGCCTGTTCCTTTAATTGTTCCCACTCGTCTACATCGGGTATATCTTTTAAAGCCATTGCTGTCAGGGCTTGCGAAACACCCTTGCGAAATAAACCCTGCTTGATTTTTTGTTTTCCCCAACGTTTAAATTCATGATGATCATGTGCATATGCTCGAGCATATCGCTCCTCATTCAACAACTTCTCCCCTATCAATTCGATAATCATCAATTGAATCACTGAATGGGGCAATTCCCAGCTGCGCAATTTGGATTGTACATCCTGATGACAGCGCTCCGCTTTGTCACAATACTGCTTGATTCTTAGCCATTCTTTAGAAAAACCGATGAAAGATTCAGCCATGCCACAAATTAACCAATTTTTCTCGCTAGTTTGCTATTTTTGTCCAACTTAGAATTAAGTGATGAAAGAACAATTGATAGAACAACTTACGGCGGCATTGCAAACAGAAGACATCATGTCTGTGCGCGATACTGTCCGCGGCATTCGTAACCAATGGAAATCTGAAACGGTGAAAGAGCGCCAATTGCAGCTGGAGGCATTTAAGGCCACTGAGCCTGAACAAACGGTTGAGTTTATCTACCATCCCCATGAGATGGAAGGTCAATTTCAAGAGTTGTGCAAACAGTACGAAGACCGTATTGAAGAAGCAGGCAAAGCATTGGCGGCAGAACGCCAAAAAAACTTTGAAGCCAAAATGGCTGTCATTGCTGATTTTCAAAAATTGATTCAAGAAGAAGAAAATGTAGGAAAGGCTTTTGTTTGGCACAAAGAATTGCGTGAGCGTTGGGATGCCATCGGTGATGTTCCCGGTGACAAGTACCATGAAATTCAAGAGAATTGGCAACGCCTCAACCATGCTTTCTTCTACAACATCAACATTTACAAAGAACTTCAAGCGCATGATTTGAAGGTAAATCAAAAGTCCAAAGAACAATTGATTGAAGAGGCCAAGAGTTTGGCCAGCATTGAAAGCATCAACGAATTGGAGGTGATGGTCAAGAAATTGCAAAGAGAATTTGTCAATGTAGGACCCACACCGCAAGAAACTTACAAGGAAACAGGAGATACCTTCTTTGGAATACTTCGTGAGGCTCAATTGAGAATTCAAGCCCATTACGATACCATTCAAAAAGAAGCCGACTCCAATTTGCAAGCCAAACAAGCGTTAATAGACAAGACCAAAGAAATCCTCAACATGGATTTCACTCAACCCAACGCTTGGAACAAGTGGACCGATGAAATCATCAAATTGCAAGATGATTGGAAAAACATTGGATGGACACGTAAAAAAGACAACGAAGAAACTTGGTTGGAATTCCGTGGACTATGTGATGCCTTTTTTGCAAAACGCAAATCTTACTTTGACGAACGTCGCTCCGTGCAGCGTGACAATCAAAAAAAGAAAGAGGAAATCATCGCCAAAGCCAAACAAATGGCTGAAAGCGGTGACTGGAAAAAAACCACAGAAGAATTAAAAAAACTGCAAGAGCAATGGAAATCCATTGGCAATGCAGAGCCCAAAGATGAAAATAAGCTTTGGCAAAGATTCAGAGCCGCATGTGATCATTTCTTCAATCGCAAGAAAGAACATTTTGCGGGAATATCCGGGCAGCAAGAAGAAAATTTGAGCTTAAAAACAACCCTATTGGAAGAACTGGAAGCCTATGCCTTGACAGGAAATAAAGGTGCTGACTTGGGATTCCTTAAAAACTTTTCAGAACGTTGGAAAGGAGTGGGGCATGTTCCAAAAGAAAACGTAACGGACATCAGCACCCGCTACAATGGAGCTTTGGATCGATTGTACGGAAGCATCAATGCCAATCGTCAAGAAAAAAATATCAGCCAATACAAGTCTCGCGTTGAAAATTTAAAAACCCAAGGCGGAGGCAATGTCATGAGACGCGAAAGATCATTGCTTCAAGACAAAATAGATCGCTTGAATTTGCAAATCAAGCAATATGAAAACAACATGGGTATCTTCACTGGAAAAGGTGCTGAGGCATTGAGAAAAGAAATTGAAAAGAAGATCAAGAGTTGCCAATTGGAAATCTCCGAAATCAAAGACAAAATGAAACTCCTCAATGATGAGGGTGCAAAATAAAAAAGAGGCCTCGGCCTCTTTTTTATTTAATGATGATTCACCAAAGCATTAGCTCTTGCAAACCAATTCTATCTTCTTAGATGGCTTAACCACCAATGGAACTTTCTCCAATACAGTATCCGCTTCCTCCAATCCCCAAGCGTCGATGTCACTCAAGGCTTGCTCCTTCATCCATTCATAACCTGATGTAACAAAGTTCTCTTTAACCGAAAGATCATTGTCCGCAGATAGATATTTTTCTAGTACGACAAACTTGACATCCAAGTTGCTGTTGTAGTCTTGATAGGGCTCCGGTTTCTTGGAAACATCAAATGTGTTTCTCTTCACCATATCATCCAAAATACATTTAAAGAAATTGTTCACCTTGGAAGGTACACGGAAACCCAAGCGAATATTTACTTTGATAATCAAATCGTTTTCTACTTCATCCACTTCGTACTCTTTGGTATAAGGCTCATTGGTGCGATCCACATGCACAAACCAATACACATCCGCTCGCTTGGGAGTCTTAGATAAAATACTGTCAATGATCTTATTTTCTATTTGATGGCGGTGATTGGCCTTGGTAAGGAAAACCAAATGCGTGGCATATTTTGGAATACGCGTGTCGCCCGACAATTGCTTCAATATTGCTACATAGTCATCGAGATCCGTAAACTGGATAAATGAATTGCTCAACTTGCGGTACGTATGCGTAATCCACATCACATGTAAAATAACCACGTACACGATTAACATCATCCAAGCTTCTTTTAGCTTGAGGATATTGGCTACAAAGAATGAAATCTCAACCGCAAAAAACACCCCAATGGTAATGGCCACCAACCAAACGGGCCACCTTCTTTTGAAAATCAGATAATAACTCAAAAGCAAAGTGGTCATCAACATGGCTATAGTAATGAAAAAACCGTAAGCAGCTTCCATGTGTTTGGATTCACGGAAATAGAGCATCACGCCCATACAACCTGCCCAAAGTAACCAATTCACAGAAGGGATATACAATTGTCCCTTTAATTCTGTAGGAAATTTCACCCCCACACGAGGCCAGAAGTTCAAGTTCATCGCTTCACTGACCAAAGTAAAAGAACCAGAAATCAAGGCCTGGCTAGCGATAATGGCCGCCATGGTGGCAATAATAATTCCAGGAAGCAAAAACCAATCAGGCATAATGGCATAGAAAGGGTTGGTATCTTCTATGGAAGTTTGCTTCATAATCCAAGAAGCCTGTCCCATGTAGTTCAGAATCAAAGCTACTTTCACAAAAATCCAACTCACCCTGATATTTTCTCTGCCGCAATGACCCAAATCGCTATACAACGCCTCTGCTCCGGTAGTACAAAGGAAAACCGCACCCAACAACCAAAAGCCTTTGGGATATTCCGTCAACAAAGCGATGGCATACTTGGGATTGATTGCATTAATCACCTCTGGATTCTGAATCACTTGTGAGAGACCCAAAAAAGCCAACATGGAAAACCACGACAACATGATGGGTCCAAAAGCCACTCCCACCAACTTGGTTCCGTATCGCTGAATAATGAAAATCAAAGTCAAAATAACCAACACAATCGGCATGACGGGGACGCTCTCGTTATATCCTGAAATCCCTTCCACTGCAGAAGCAACTGAAATTGGCGGAGTAATGATTCCATCACAAAGCAAAGTAGCCGCGCCAATCATTGCAGGCCAAAACAACCACTTACCCTTGCGCTTTACCAAAGAGTAAAGCGAAAAAATTCCCCCTTCACCATTGTTGTCCGCACGCAGCGTAAGAAAGATGTACTTGAAAGTCGTTTGTATCGTCAATGTCCAGAAAATACAGGAGACACCACCATACACCAGCACTTCCGTGATGGGTCTGTCTTGAATGATTGAACGCAATACGTACAAAGGGGAGGTACCAATATCTCCGAAGATGATACCCAGAGTGACTAATACGCCAGCAGCGCTTAGCTTTTGATGATTTGAAGCCATGGTTAAAATTCGAAGCAAATGTATACGAGTGCCAAGAAAATTGTTCACCACATCGAAAAAAAAATGCAACCTATCTTTTTGACAATGCGTTATTCAAAGAAAGCTTGATTGCAAAAGAATTAAACCAACAATTGGTTAAATTTGAATAAGTCAAAAACTATGAAGTCTCTGTTCTCCATATTCATCTCCATCCTGTTTAGTATTGTTCAACAAAATAGCCAAGCGCAAATACTTGGCAATCCCTTTTACTATTGGGATTTTGCGGATGGTATCCCGTCCGGCTGGACCAACAGTGGGCAGAGCGCACTGGCCCGATTTGAATACCGTGGACCCAATACAACACCGAGCAATGCGGTGTGTTCAAGAGGTTCTTGCGGTAGCGGCACCATTCCCCCCAATTCCCTTACTCTAGGCAATGGATTTATGATTTTTGATTCCAATTATTGGGATGATAACGACAATCAATGTGGTGGATTAGGAACAGGTCAAGATCCTGCCCCACACAATGCTTGGATGATTACCAATACTTTGGACTTTACTGGACAAACCAATGTATACCTCACCTACCAGCAGCAACTTCGTTCCTATTCCGCCTCTGTCAAGGTTTATGTCTCCACCAACAATGGATCGACATGGACTGAAATTACTTCGTTAACCCAATCTGGAATCATCAACTCACCCAATGTTCAGTGGAAAACGGCTAACGTGTCTTCTTGGGTCGCCAACCAAAGCGCAGTCAAATTCAAATTTCAATTTCAAGGCACATACTACCATTGGTGCTTGGATGACATCGCATTGTTCGTTCCCAGCTACAACAACCTTGAGCTTTCTGCGGCGCAATTCACCAATTACAATGAGTTAAGTGACCCCTTTGCCAATCCCATGTATGATGTTTATCCCAGTTTCATGCCGCCATTGGTTTTCCCCAAAGCGCACATTGCCAATTTGGGAACGTATAATCAAACCAACGTTGTTTTAAATAACAAGACCATCAACCTGACCACTTCTACCACCATAGCCGACAACAATACCAGCCCCATAACATTGGCCAGCGGTGCTTCCACCAACCTCAATACCAACAGTGTAAACATTGGTCCTGTCACTGCAGACTATCAAGTGACCTTCACAGTCACCCAGACAGAGGTAGATGAAAATCCAGCTAACAATACGGACACTTTGGACTTTTCCATTCATCCCTACCGCTTACAATATGATGAAGGAGAAACAGACAATCTATACAATGTGCGTTCCCTACAAACCAATACCATCGCACAAACTGGAACCCTGTATAATTTGCCATCCAACAACAATAAAAAAATATATTCAATTGAGGTTTGTATAGGTGAAGGGACACTTCCTGGAACCGAAATCAAAGGTTATATTTACATTCCCACAATGGATTCCATTTTGGCTGAAACGGTTCCTTATACCATCAACCTTGCGGATATCAATGGCATTGGAGATGAGCATATGATCACGCTCCCCTTAGTTACACCTTTCACACTTTCCAATGCCAACCTCACTTTTCCAGATATCGTTATAGACAGCACTACCAATGAAACAGAACCCAATCCATTTCAGAATGTAATAGCGGCGATGGTTCGGGTATTGGATAACCAAGCGCCCTTCTATATAGCTCGAAGCGGAAAAGCAACCGCAGGTACCACATATCTCCACTATCCCAGTTCCACAGATCTTTATTATCTGCTGCGCATCCCCATGGTGAGATTAAAGATTTTCAATACCGGAGCCAACCCAGGATGTACAGATTCTGTTGCCATGAACTACAGCGCATCGTACTCCACGGATGATGGATCCTGTGATTACCCTGGTTGTACACAATCACAATATGACAATTACGACCCTACCGCCAACTGGGATGATGGCTCATGCGGTTATGAAGGCTGCATGGACCCTGTGGCGGATAATTACAATCCAACCGCTACCATTATGGTGCCCTGCGATTATTTGGGATGTATGGATGCAACTGCATCCAACTTTGATCCAACGGCCAACGTGGATGATGGATCCTGCTTGTTTGCGGGATGCACCGATAGTTTGGCCAACAACTATGATCCCCAAGCCAACCAAAACGATGGTTCATGTATTTATTTGGGCTGTACCAACAGTGCTGCCGTCAATTTTGATCCCAACGCCAATACAGATGATGGATCATGCATCATTGTTGGTTGTACCAACGCAATTGCCGACAACTATAACCCCGCTGCCAATCAAGATGATGGATCTTGTATCATTTCTGGATGTACCAACAGCAATGCCGATAACTTTGATCCCTCAGCCAATTTAGACGATGGAAGCTGCTACTTCTTGGGTTGCACAGATAACAATGCCTTCAATTTCGATAGCCAAGCAACGGTAGATGACGGCTCATGTTTGTACACCGGATGCACCGATACCAGTGCTGACAATTTTGACCCCAATGCGGATATCGATGATGGATCTTGTATTTATATCGGCTGTACAGATTCTTTGGCAGATAATTTTGACCCCACCGCCAATCAAGACGATGGATCATGCTTCTACTTGGGCTGTATGGATCCCAATGCAGACAATTATAATCCCATGGCTACCATCGACGACAATTCTTGCCTGTATTACGGATGCACAGATAACACCGCTTTGAATTTTGATGCAGATGCCAATTTCAATGACGGCTCATGCGTGTATTTACAAGCATCATTGTGGGTACCTTCCACCAATGGCTGCGCCCCATTTACATTAAATGTCACCAACCAAACCGTATCCTTCCCTGAATCACAATGCCAATTCATCATCTCAACCGGTGATACCATCAATGGTTGTGTTCCCAACTTTAGTGTTCTCTTTGAAGAGCCGGGAACTTACTCCATCATTTACAACTACTATTATGATGGCTTCTTGTCTTCCTATACCATGAACATCAATGTTTATGCTAAGCCGGCCATTCCCACCATCACTTCCAATCCCAATACAGGCATTATCTCTATGACCAATGGCGTCCCCGGTACATATGCCTGGTATGTCAATAATGCCATGATCAATCCGGTGGTTAATGCGCCTACTTTTAATAATCTTGGTCCCAACGGATTTTATAATGGTAATTTCACATTATGGGTAACCAATAGCAATGGTTGTTCAAACTTTTCCTCTTCCGTTCTTGTCCTACAACCCAATTTTAGCATCGCAGACAATACGATCTGCCAAAGCGATACTGCTTCCATTTCCATAGTTCCCATCAATATCGTAGGGGTTACTTGCAACATCAATTGGGGAGACGGAATCATCACGCCAAGCAGTGTCAATACCCACCAATACGCCCTTCCCGGAAATTATAATATCACTGTGGAATATACCAAAAATGGAACTTTGGGATATTTAACCAAACCCATAACGATTTACGCTTTGCCAAGTTCTCCCATCATTACCTATACCACCGGGACTTTGAGCGTTCAAAATATCGAAGCCAACACCAATTATCAATGGTTTGAAGATGGCGTGGCGATTCCCGGACAAACCACAACTCAATACAATAACCTCATTGGCAATCAATACAACAATGGAACTTTCAACATTATCGCCTCCAATGGCAACAGCTGCAACATAGTTTCTCAACCTTTTGTTGTGATTCAACCCTTCTTCAGCCCCCCAGTTGATTCTTCATGCTCCTCATACAGCGGAACGGTATTCAACCAATCCGAAATAATCAACGGGATGACGTGCGCATGGAATTTAAACAATACTAGTACCATCAATACCAGTGAAGCTTCCATCAACTACGATGTAGCAGGCTGGTACAATATTGAATTGACCTGCCAACTGGGAAATACCAGTATGAGTTATGCTGATTCTATTTGGATCACTCAATCACCCACTGCCCCATCACTTGCATACAATTCTTTGGGCAATGTATCATGTACCAACTTCAACCCATCAGAAACACATTTGTGGTTCCAAAATGGACAATGGATCACAGGAGCAACCAACAGCAATTTTTCAATTTTCGATGGCACTCAATATGTCTCAGGTTGGTACAGAATGAACGCCATCAACAACAATGGCTGTCTAACCCAAGGAGATTCTATTTATGTGCTTCAACCTGAATTTAATCTTAGCCTAGCACAAGCCTGCCAAGGTGATATCATCACCTTGAATACCAATAACAATATTCCCGATAATTATGACTGCCAGGTTTTATGGGGAGATGGACAATTTGACTTATTCAATCAAGCTACAACATCCATCAATCACACATACAACATGTCTGGCACATTAAGTATAACCTTGTATTGCCAAAACCCCTATGGTTATGGATATTTCACAGATCAGTTTGACTCATACGCAAGTCCCAATATGCCGTTATTGGCAACCCAAATACCCAATGTCGCTTGCATCACCTGCGGATCCGGACTGAGCTATGACTGGACCTATTGGAACAATCCGATATCTAGCAATGGTGCCTCCACCAATATTGACCTTGGAAACAACTACGCAAATGGACCTTATCAGCTTACCGTATCCAATGCCAACGGTTGTATTTCAACCAGTGATGTGTTTTGGAACATCATTCCAGTATTTACCTTAACTCCAACCGAAACTTGCCCCAATGCTCCTGTGACTTTAACCAACAATACAGATGGAATGGATTGGTTGCAATGTCAAATCAACTGGGGAGATGGATTTGGAGATGTCATTTCGGATGTCAACACCCAACATATTTATACTTCAGGATACAGCGGTGAAGTGCAGGTTACTTGTTATTATGATATGGAGCAAGGCGGAGATGCGCAGTGGATCAACATACATGAAGTACCTACACCCATTTTGGAAGAGATTAATGAAATCATTTACATCACCAATTTCGAACCAGGATGGCAAAGTCAATGGACCATTGACAACATCGCTCAACCCCTTTACAATAACCTCAACAACCTTAGTGCAAACTTAGGAAATGATTACACAGTCGTTACCACCAACAATTGGGGTTGCAGCGATAGCAGCAGTGCAACCACCGATTATATTGCCCCCCATGTGGACGAGTGGGCGTTGCCGCTATCGGTGGAGCTATTCCCAAATCCTGCATCAGATCTTCTCCAGATCAAATGCAACCACACGCCTGCCACGCTCGAAATATGGAGTGCACAAGGTCAACTCATCAGAAAAATGAATATTAGCAACGAACAAACTATCCTTGAACTTTTTGATTTCAGCAATGGTTTGTATAACTTTACACTCCGTACTATTGAGCAGACATTTTCGGCACAGTTTGTGGTAGGTCGCTAAAAACAAAATTTTAAAACAAATAAGACATGAAAAAAATTGTATTCTTCTTCGCCTTAGCTGCGATGACATTGTGTGGAACAGAAGCATTTGCTCAGCCAGGAAAAGTTAAAGTAACCACCGTTGGGGGGCCGATGTTGACTGCTGATAAAATTGAGCACAACTATGGTACAATTAAAAAAGCCTCTGACGGAAATTGTGTATTCACCATTTACAATACAGGTGATCAACCATTGATCATCAGCAACTGTCAAGGATCTTGCGGATGTACAACACCACAGTGTGACAAAAACCCCATCGCCTCTGGCGGTTTTACAGAAATTAAAGTACACTATGACACCATGCGTTTGGGACCATTCACCAAGACTGTTACAGTAATGTGGAACGGCCCTGAAGGAAACAAGTCACAAGTGTTGACAATCAAGGGTGAAGTGATTGAGTAATCTCTCCATAGAATCTTGTTAATGCCTCGTTAATTACGGGGCATTTTTTTTGTTTGATTCCATATTTGCTTCAAGAAAAATCAACCATATGAAAAAAATAGTTTTTACAGTCATGACCGCATTATTCTCTTTGGGAATGATGGCACAAACCCCGGTAGTCAGCGGTCCTCAAATTACCATCGATAAAGAGGTACACAACTTTGGTAACATCCCCTATGGTGGAAATGGAACGTGTGAGTTCAAAGTAACCAACACAGGAACAGAGCCATTGATTCTTTCCAAGTGTAAAGGATCTTGTGGATGTACCGTTCCAACATGTGAGCCGAATCCCATTGCTGCAGGTGCATCAACCAACATCACTGTGAAATACGACACCAAGCGTGCAGGGGTAATCGACAAGTCTGTTACGATCAACTCAAATGCAGTAAACGAGCCTGTAATGGTAGTTCGAATCAAAGGAAAGGTTGAACCAGACCCCAACGCTCCAGCTCCATCCGGCGTTCCAGTAAGAGAACAAGGTGGTGCTCCACACAACTAAACAAAACGTCTTGATATAAAACCTGTCTTCAGACAGGTTTTTTTTTGCCTATGCTTCTGGAATGTGCATTCCTATCATCAATGGTGCATACCTTCAATCAGAAGATGATGGTATATGGAAGTTGGGTGGTAGATTGAAATGGACAATGGAATAACCACTAAATAAAAAGGGCCGCGATTGCGGCCCTTTTTATTTGGAATATTTCAATTACTCAACAATTACTCGTCGTGTCAATTTTCTTCCGTTAGATGTTACTTCAACAAAATACAAACCAGCAGGCAAAGACATTGCAACTTCAAATTGCTTTGCGCTTTGCGCATTGTACATGTTTACCACTTGTCCTACGTTGTTCATTACACGGATTTGCTCCAAACCTTGTGTCATTTGAACGGTGAAAGTTCCGTTGTTAGGATTTGGGAAAACATTGAATGACGTAGCTGCATTTTCATCTACATTAACGGTGCAAGGTGAGTTTGGCAAACTCAAAGCACACATCAAACGTGGAGCAGTGTACATTACGATGGTATCGATGAAAGTCATGGCTTTCATGGCAGACATATCAGGATTAGTAGCCAAACCATTTGCATTGTTTGGGTTGGTATCTGCCCACCATTCCCATGGCGCTGAATCGTAAGGCTGGTTGGCAGGACGAACAAATGGATACATTCCATACAATCCGTTGTTGTGCAAGTTTGCACCTGCAGTAACCGCTGGATAAGGATCATTTGCCGGATCTTCCAATGCAGCAAATACATCATTATTTCCAAATTGACTCGCCATTTCTTGTACGCGGTAACTTCCGCTTACTTCAACAACATTTAAGTTGAAACCAGGTACAATGACCATTCCATCTGCATATGGAGCAAAAGGGTCTGTTGGCGTATGGAAAGAAATGAAAGGTCCATCACCAGCATCAAACCAAGAAGAATCGCCCAAAGCACCACCCAAA
>Ga0194116_10004599_pt1 | contig 15733 bp, 16 predicted proteins | sample TA2MahsurfametaG_4_FD_148617 | JGI IMG/M metagenome (GOLD analysis project Ga0194116, IMG submission 148617) | Freshwater microbial communities from Lake Tanganyika, Tanzania - TA2015008 Mahale S9 surface | ecosystem: Environmental > Aquatic > Freshwater > Lake | place: Tanzania: Lake...
GTTTGGGAGAAACGTTCGCTCTCTGAGTATTCCGCGGCTTTTTCTTCATTGGCCGAGTTCAAAACCTTTTTTTGTTCAACCCTTCGCGACGCAAATTTCTTCGTTGGAAAAGTTCTTGGAGATTCCTGCTTCAACAGAACAACAGTTTTTAAAAAAGCGGTAAAGATCTTGTAAATTTTTAAACTCTTTTGTGCTGCTTTTCAATTTAAAATTGATGGTCAAAAGCTATCAACGTTTTTCTCTAATACATTGTTTTTGAAAAAAAATCTGCTATTAAGTTTTTGAAATTTTATTGCCAGAACCTTTCATTTTGTCATTAAAATTTTCAGTCGATCAAATTTTATCAAGTTTTGTGCACAAGAAAATTTTGATTGTTAAGGAATTTGCTGCTGCATGATTTTTCAGACTCGAGAAAAATTGTTGGCCTCTAGTTCTGGCTCCTGGTGTGCATAGTTTTTGGAAAAATCAATTTTCCAGTTTTGTCAAAATTTTTTAGCCGAAACCTGCTTTTCTGATGTTGAAAATTTTTTAAAGCAGCCTGAATCAAATAATTTCTAAAAAGTTTGGTTTAGGAATTGTTTTCTATTTTGTAAAATATTGCTGAATGGTTTTTAGATGTGCGTCAGTCAACCAGAGAACAAGGATGCTCCAATCGTTTCGTCTTGCATTACCATCGAATCGTTGATTCTGGCAAAAAAGCTCTCCGACAAAAAGAAAGCTGACTTGTCTGCCAAAATGTACAATTCAACAGCTTCGGCAAATTCGACAGCTTTTGTTGAACAAATTGCAAAACGTATTATTGACTCCGCAGGAAACAGCTTGAAGAACAAAGTGCAAAAATTTGTCCGGCAACATTTTGAGAGCAAAAACAACTTGATCGCCGTTGTTCTTTCTAGCGTGACTTCAATTTTGTGTTGTCTTCTTGTCGGCATTCTGTTAGTCAGAAAATTTTGGGCAAAAATTAAAAATGCATTAGGCAATCTTAATTTGTCTCAAAAGACTTCTTGTCCAATTGAAACCATTCGTTTGGTCGAAGCTGAAGAGGGCAAAGACATAATAAATCCGATCGAGGTCACACCAGTCCAGTCCGAGGCTAGCACTCAAGCCGACAGTTCCGGAATTCTCGTTGTTCCAAATAATGAATTTCTGGTGCCCGGGCAGCGACGCCTTTCATTGCAGCATCGCCCGGAACGCCGGTCTTCTTTTTCTTGAAGAGTTTATTAAAATGATTGAAACTGGTTGAGGATTTGGTCATTGTAATTTACCTCATGGTTTTTCTGTAATAAAAAATTCAACAAAATTTGTTAAAAATGTTTATGTTTTAAAGCAAAGTTGCCTCAATTCTCGTTCCTGTATCTAAAAAATTGGGTTTAGCACGACACAGTGCCTTGTTCATTGAGAAAATTGTTTGTTTCTCGTCATTCAAATGCAAAATCGCCTCATTTCTCGTTCCTGCACCTAAAATAGTTAAGTTCAGCACGACAAAGTGCCTCGTTCATTGAGAAAACAGTTTGTTTCTCATTATAAAAATGCAAAATCGCCTCAATTCTCGTTCCTGTATCTAAAAAAGTTTGGTTTAGCACGACACAGTGCTTCGTTCATGGAGAAAATTGTTTGTTTCTCATCATTCAAATGCAAAATCGCCTCATTTCTCGTTCCTGCACCTAAAATAGTTAAGTTTAGCACGACAAAGTGCCTCGTTCATTGAGAAAACAGTTTGTTTCTCGTTATAAAAACGCAAAATTGCCTGAATTCTCGTTCCTGCACCTAAAATAGTTGGGTTCAACACGACAAAGTGCTTCGTTCATGGAGAAAATTTATTGTTTCTCGTCATTCAAATGCAAAATCGCCTTAATTCTCGTTCCTGCACTTAAAATAGTTGGGTTCAACACGACAAAGTGCTTCGTTCATGGAGAAAATTGTTTGTTTCTCGTCATTCAAATGCAAAATCGCCTTAATTCTCGTTCCTGCACCTAAAAGAGTTGGGTTCAGCACAACAAATTGCCTCGTTCATTGAGAAAACTGTTTGTTTCTCGTCATTGGAACGCAAAATCGCCTTCATTCTTGTTACTTAAACGCAAAATCTCATCACTTAGTAATAAAAATGCCTAAAGAATATTTGTTTTTAATATTTTGGCGGCAGATGGCGCTATGTTGAATTTTTTGAAAGGTTTGCATGATTGTTACTTATTTTTAAAATGTGTCTAACAAATCGTCAATTCTTTATTATAATAAAGTTTTTATAAAAAGTTACGTAATTTATGTTGGTTATTTGCAAGTTTGCATACAATTTAGCCATTATTTTTGTTTTTATTTTAATTTTTCGGTATTTGTTCCGAAACTTTTTAAACGACATATGCAGTCACGGACATATCTGTGGCACAAACGTAAGAAATCTAAAAGCATAAAATATGAAGGTTTGTCAACGAAGGCAAGGAATGATTAATTTTTGTTACTGAAATACATAACTCACAGTCATGGGGAGTCGCGTTGCCTTGTCTGGTTCTTCCGCAACAGCACGCTCAAAGAATCTGAAGGGTTAAAGAAAGTTATGTGAGATATTTATTAAACCCTCTAGAAATGATCATTTTAAGAAATCCGAAATGTCTTTGTACAAGGTAAATGAAGACAAAACTTACCAGTCAAAAGATCGAAGCACAGAGAAGCAATTTTTTGACGAATCCGCCACTTGCATTGGTACAAACGACGGAGCTTGTATTTGTTTTCTCTTCGCCGATCGATGTCGGCAACATATTCTTTTAAAGCAATGCGATATGCTGTAGGCCCCATTTTGTATTTTTTGCAACACGTTTCGTAGAAAATTCGATTGCACATATACCAGGGCGTATCATGACCCACAAAAAGAGACTTGGGACCACCATTGTGGTAAAGCGTCATGCAATCGCTGGCAGCTTGTAAAAAGGTAATGCGTCGTCGCAATTTGCTTAACATCGACAATTTTTCATCGATGAGATATCGTTTCCACAAATAACGCTTTGGTTTGAATGAACACATTTGAGGTGTGCAGGGCATTGAGCACAACAGGGCAACTGAACGGTGTCTTCAAAATTCCGAAAACAAAAACATTTGCTCAAAAAATCTTTTATGACCGGTTTTCACATCTGATGTCATGCGAAAACAACATGTAAAAATGATGTCCAGAGAATGCATGGTGCTATTGAGAAAGGAGAGATTTGATATCTGTGGAATGCGCTTTAAAGCCCTCCGGATTGATTCGGCTGGAAAAGAAGCGCGACGGTATTCTTTTTCATTTGAAAACCAAAACGTGAATTGATTCGTTGAACAATGGAGGATCTGTTTGAAGAAGAAGAGGACCGCCGGATTAAAGAAATTGAACGCAACAAAATGTGAGTTGTTTTTGTTCATTTAGTTTTAACGACTCTGATTTTCAAGTTTAAATGTATTTGCTAAATAAAAATTTCTTAACAAAATCGAGATTTTTTTGAGTTTTGTCTCAATTGTTGTGTTTGGTTATTTTTAGACAATATGAGAGGCAGTTGCAAATTGAGCGCGATCCGGCTCGTCGAAGGTGGCTCTTGGAGACTATGCGACGAGAGGCCGCCGAGAAAATTGAGCTATCCCGGCAGGTAGATCAGAGGCGTCAAGAATATGTGGCCAACATGAGCCGTTTCCTGGAGTCGGCTGGTCTCAAGTTGCGAGACAAAGATGGTGCTTAAGTCACTCTCAATTTTGTTTTAATCTCATAAATCTCTCGCAAACAATAAAAATTGGCTTCAATTCTATTTTTTCATTCATTTTTAGCCTTCTGCTGTACCGTTGTATATCTCTTAAAGAAGATCTCGATTTATTTGCAAGAAAATTTAGCAAACCAACAGACGGTCTGCGTAGTTTTGATAAAGTTTTGAAAGGAAACATATCGTCTTTGAGCGTTTTGAAGAAAATGCATGTACTGCCCCACAATCGGCTAAAATTGACTCGGTTTCCTTGCTGCATTCGAAACGAGTTTTGGCGATGTCTGTAGAGCGTGTTGCTTGCCGTCAATGTTTTGCGCGTGCAGCTGGAGTGGTGTCTCTAAAATTGAACCTTGGTCTTTTTAGCAAAAAAAGAAAAGGGGGAGGATGATTCGGGCCACAAGCTTAAAGCCGAGAGCAGGCTAAGGCGGATAAGGCGGGCGGGGTCTCAAACTGCAGGCAGTTGTAAAAAACAAGCTCCGCGTTGAAGACTGCGGTGCATTTCAGTCAGTGCTTCTTTGCCCTACAAACAGGTCAGAATGTTTTAAACTTTTAACATTTTAAAAAAATTATTATTAGGTTTTTAATTTAACTAAATATGTGTTCACAAGTAACATTAATTTAAAAGATCAATCTTTCATTTAAAATTCGAAGAAAAGCTTAAAATCGGATTTATTCGAGAATTCCAAACTGAAATTTAAAAAATTGTCAATTCAATCCATTTTTTTGTAATCGGATCTGCAATGAAATTTGTTTTGGTAGCATTCTCCAATTGTTTATTTTCTATTAAAAGCATTTTAGACGAGATGGCTGAAAGAGGCGCGCGAGGGGGGAGACGAGGTGGCGAAAGAGGAATGAACCGGGGCAGTGGAACCGGAACCTTCCGCGGTGGCCGCGGTGGTGAAAGCGGCTACAACCGGGGCGGTGAAACTGGAACCTTCCGCGGTGGCCGCGGTGGTGAAAGCGGCCTCAACCGGGGCGGTGAAACCGGAAACATCCGCTGCAACCGGGGTGGTGGAAACGAAAACTTCCGCGGTGGCCGTGGTGGCCGCGCTGGCCTGGAAGAGCAGATGGGCAGGATGGCCCTGTCGGGACCCGGAAGGGGTGCCGCGAGCAATCGCGGAGCCCGAAGAAAGATGACGGATGCGGAACAAAAGCAGAAGGTTGGTGGATGCATCTAATTAGTCACATGTGACAAACTCGCCAAACTTACTTTGGTTTAAAATTTTTTGTCACTTTTGTCAAAGTTTTTGTCACAACAAAACAGGGCGGTTCAAATCTCGCTCATTTAAAGAAATAAAGGCTCAAATTGGTCAAAAAACAAATAGGCACATTGCATGGCGCTAAAACTGACCAACGCATTCATCTTTGAAGGTGATGAAAAGCTACGACCTTGTGCCGACCAGGGGCAACGTGGTAAGTAAGCAGGGATCCATAGGCACTCCCGTCAATCTTGCGGCCAACTACTTTCGGTTCCTTAATGTTCCGGACTTCACCGTCTTCAAATACCGGTAAAACATTGTTTTCCTTTACAAAGATATCCAGCAAAAAATTCAGACCATTTGCCATTCACAAAAAGTCTAGGCTACTTTGATTGCCAATATTGTTAACCTTTGCCACTATTTTATTTGGCACAAACGATCAAAATATTTTCAACACTTTTGTTCTAGACATCAGGTCTTAGCTTGAAATATGCTGTTTTGTTTCAGGGTGGATTTTAGCGACAGCAACCTTGAAGAGCAGACAGGGCGAAAAAAGTTTTTGCTAAGGCAGCACAAGGCTAAACTACCCGCCCACGTATTTGATGGAACCATGCTTTTCTCCACTCAGAGGTTGTTTCCGGTAATATTTCAAAGAAATTTAGCTCGATTGTAAGTAGTCAGACGACTTAGCCAGACAAGAGGAAAACTGACTTAAAGATTTGACTTTAAGTCTGACTTTGTTCAGAATATGTCAGAATACAATAGTGGTTTTTGTTTTTTATATGTAAGTGGACAAAAAAGTCCGAGAAATATTAAGGCATGTGCTGTCGCGACTTGGTCAGACCAAATCTTCAACTTGCTCAGAGCAAGTAACGGTAGCATTATTTTTGAAAAAGCTTAAAAACATAAAAATTAATTTTTTATCTTTACAAAATTTATCTCCCATTTCTTAAAGAACAAAGAATGCTGACAAACTAAATGCTTCAAAAAATTTTTTCATTTGTACACACAAGTCGCCATTTACTGACAAAGTTTTTATATTTTGAGTCTCATCTGCAAAATTTGCAAAATACATTTTCTGCGCTCGCAGCGCCATCTAAAGCACCACAACAGAAAATTTCGGAGAGATTTTGAAATGAAAAAAAATTGTTTGGCTGGATTTAAACCGCAACCTCTTTGACAATTCCTGTTTAAGGGAGAAACTTTTGTTAGTATTGGGTCTTACGCTTCGAAATGATGAACAAATTTGAAATATTTTGAACAGGAAACAACGCAACAGCTCGTCTTGACGTCTGAGTATACCAACAGAAACGAGGATGACAAGTAAAACGTCAAATTTTGAGACATTTTTAGTGAAAAGTGTTGCTGTTGTGTTGAGACACAATTTAAAGAGCATTTTATCGGCATGCCAAATGTTAAGCTCATTTCCTTCTCACTAATAAGACATTATTTATTTCAAAAGCATGTGTCTCTTTCAAATTCAGGATTGAAGTTGTTGAGGTCACCATTAAGTCGGTCGGCGAGGTTGGCCCCACGGACCATGATTTCATCCACGTAAAAGTCTTACTCGTTATTGTCTCTTTTTGATTTTTGAAAAGCCACAATTCATAAAGCTGCAAAACCTTACTTTTGTTTCCTGCTAAAGTAAATTAATAACGTCTTTTTAGTTTTTTTCCATCGTCTGGCGCGGAGCTATGGAGGAGATGCAGTTGAAGCTGCTCGACCGCAATTACTATGACTCGGCGCAGGTACAGCGGGTCCCACAGAGCAAGCTCCAGGTGTGGCCTGGTTACATCTCCACAATCAGGCAGCAAGAGAACGAGCTAATGCTCTGCGCAGAAGTCACTCACAAGATCCTCAGGTTTGGCGCCATTCTAAAGTGTTCTTTAATGCAGCAGTAGCAGTAACTTCAAGTTTAAAATATATTTTCATTAGACACATCTTTGACAGCCATTTTTGGGAGTTTGTGGTGTCTCAAAAATATGAAATTAATCTTTTTTCTGAAAATTTTGATTTTACTCAATTTTGCGCATCTGCATTATGTAACAAATTAGTGTTTAAAAACATTGAGTGAAATCTCAGAGATGACACCGCGCTCGACTGCCTGAACAACATCCTAAACAAGACGCGGGGCAACTACGAGGCTGCGAGAAATGAAATGATCGGCGCCATCGTCGTCACACACTACAATCAAGACAAAACGTATCGTGTGGACGACATCAATTTCGATGTCAATCCAATGTGTAAGTGTTAAAAATGTTATTTAATTAAGGTCTAACAAAGAAAGAAGAAGCTGTTCCGTTTTCCAGTGTCGATTTGGCAAAATTAAATTAGGCGGCATAAAGTTTATAGCCCGCACATTATTATAAAAAGTGGCATTTTTTATTCGAATTTCTGTTAATTTTGCGTCCCACAGCAACGTTTCCAAAGCGAGAAAGAGGTCAGGAGGTTCAGATCACCTACAAAGATTATTTTGCGTCAAAATACGGAATAATGATCCGAGACCTCAGACAGCCGTTGCTCATCTCTGTGCCCAAAGAACGCGACCGTCGTGGAGGATTTAAGGTGAGAATTTGAAAAATGGAAAGTCGATGTAAGGCAGAACACACATAAAATAACACATTTACATTTTAGGCGACGGACAAAATTTCAGCACACAGTGCTCAAATAAGATCAAATTTAAAAATTGAATATTTCAGCCGTGCAGTTTGAAAAAGTTGTCTCTTTCTCAACAGGACAATTTCGTCTTCCTCGTTCCGGAACTTGTTTACATGACCGGGCTAACGGACGAGCAGAGGAGCGACTACAGGTTGATGCAAAAGATCGGCGAGTGGACCAGGTCTTGCAATTTTCTATTAAGGCTTCCATTTAAGGTAGCGTCAATGCATTTTTGTTTTTTTTGTCAGCACCAACAATTTTTGAATCCTTATTTTGCAAAAAATTAGAATGGAGCCGCAGAAGAGAGTTGAGACTCTGCAGAAGTTTGCACAGAGGGTCATCCGAACGGAGGCCGTAACAAAAGAGATGAAAAAATGGAACCTGGAAATGTTGCCGGAGCTCGTCCGTTTGAAAGGAAGACTCTTGCCGCCCGAAGAGGTCAGCATCGTGTCAAAAATTTTTCTCACATTTGGCATTTTCCGTGTTTTGAAACTATTCTAAATTAAAATCTTCGCCTCATTTTTTATCAAAAAGTCTGAAAATGTTTGATTCCATTATTTTTGCCTACACAAATTCCCCTTCCTCTTTTCGTTCATTAAGGTGACCATGGGTGTCGAGGTGCACAACGGCAAGCCGATCACCTACAGGGACACAAAATGCGACTGGACGGATTGTAAGTTTCATTTTGTTGGAAGGCTTTGCATTGGCCACAGAGATTGCAGCTGTTTTTGAAACATTTGTGATTTTCATTCCAGATCTATATTTCAGTTAATTATTTTAACCGTTTTGAAATAAAAAAAGCTTAGGCAAGAAAGCAAAGGCAGAAATTTGTATGCAAAAAACAATTAGCGTTGGTCGAATTTGACAAAATGAAAAGAAAAATTTAATTACTGGAATGCATATTAAATTATAAAAAAATGTTTTAATAATAAAATGACCTATGCAATTGTAGCCTGCTTGCAAAGACAAAAATCTAAGGCACATTTCGAAGATAGGTAAATACAAAAGTTTCCAAACCTCTTCTTAATGTGCAGGCTCACATGAGTTAACAAAAAAGTTGTTTTTGAAGCGGACTTGAATTTCAGACGTCAAAAACGGACTTCGTGTAGGAGCAACCATTTCCCGATGGGTGGTCGTCTACCCAAAAAACAAAGAGAATGAGGTTTGGACCTTTGTCATGGAAAACATGATGAAAGACGCGTCGAAACTTGGGGTACGTTTACTTCAACTTTGTTCCATGATTTTATTAATGTGTGGAAAAAGCTCTCAGCTTGTTTGATTCCACTTGAACCGAAGAAAGAACTGTTCACCTGTCCAAGATGTAAAGTAGCTTGTATTGGTCCACTTTAACCACACACAGACAAAATAACAATAAAAATTAATTCAACCCTTGAAATTGCCTCGGTAGGTCAACATGGAAGAGCCGAAATTCGAGGCAATTCAAGATTGCCGCTCGAACACATACACCCGAGCCCTCGACCATTGGGTCAGCAAGGGGGCTTTTTTCATCTGTGTTGTCACTCCGAGTGACAATGGCGACCTCTACGCGGCAGTCAAGAAGAAGCTCTGCATCGAAACGCCAATTCCGTCCCAAGTCATCACCATTTCAAAGGTTCTCAGCAAGGTTGGTCTGTTGAAACAAAATCAAAAAAGCAGAAAACTTGTCAAAAAGATGGCTGTGTGGAGGCTAATTTTAAATTTGGTTAATTTCAGCAACCTCACAAGTACCGCTCGATTGCCACGAAGGTGGTTATCCAGATGGGTAAATTTTGAAATTTTTTTCCAAAAAATATAAAAAATAATTTGACCTTATCAAATTATATCCACAAAGTTATTTTCATCTGCAACTTCTTTTTCAAACAAGTTTAGTGAAAGTGAAATTAAATTAATTTTTAATGCATTGAAACAGCGACAAAGCTGAAGGCCACTCCTTGGACCGTCAAGATCCCTTTCGGCGATGCGATGGTCATCGGCTTTGACACTTACCACGAAAAGGCTGGAGACATCAGGGGATCTTCCGTCGGAGCATTTGTGAGTTGTTTCTTCGTCATTTGTTATTCGAGATGAGCAACCAATAATTTCCCCTTTTTGACAACTTAGTTTCTTTCTAACAGTTACACAAAATTTACAAGGATTCTTGATCATGCATTTAAAAGTTTGGTTTTTTGTTGCAGGTTGCTTCCTACGACAGAAACTTCACGCAGTTTTACTCGAAGGCAATAATGAAGCCCGATGGAACAGAGCTTTGCACGGAGTTTGAAACGTGCCTCACCGAGAGCCTCCGTTTTTACAAACAGCAAAACGGATCACTCCCTAAACGGATCTTCTTTTACCGGTTAGTCAAAAAACATTGAAAAGTTAAAAAAGGAATTAAAGTGTTTCCAAAATATTTGTTTTTTTAAAATGGACAACTTAAAAGTGACATTAATTGTCAATTTAACCTGTGCTTGCCTAGTTCTTTGTAACCTCGGTTGAGATGATATTTTTTCTTCAGCGATGGTGTCGGCGCTGGCCAGATCCAGGAAGTAAACGATCTTGAGCTTCCCGGAATTCAGCGCGTTCTCAAATCTGAGAGCGTCCAAAAAGAAATTCCCGGCGGGATCAGGCTGACTTTCATTATTGTCAGCAAGCGAATCAACACCAGGTTAGCAAAATGATTGAAATGACAATATGAAACAAGATTACCAACAGGTCATCCTGAATTTCGGTCGACAAAAACTGCAACCTAGAGACATTTTTGTTGGATCAATTTTCAGATTTTTTGTCCAGAGGGGACCGCGCTACGGAAATCCCGAGGCCGGCACTGTCGTGGACAACATCGTTACCTGCCCCGAACGATACGATTTCTTTTTGGTAAGCTTTTATATTCCCCTTTTCTAAAGCTTTGTCAAAAAATGCTTCACAAAGAGAATTTTTGTATAGTCGCGACCTCGGGACATTTCAATTGAAATAAAGCCCTAATGCATTTATTTACAAAAATTTGTCTTTAGTTTGAGAACTGCTAATGAACAAGGTGAATTCTTGTTTGCAGGTCTCTCAGAATGTCCGCCAAGGGACCGTCAATCCAACGTCTTACAACGTCATCAAAGACGAGAGCGGCTTCAACCCAGACAAGATACAGCTGCTGACCTATAAGGTGAATGACCGTCTATCATCTGTTAGTTGTGTTATGCCTTATGTTGTTTCCACACATTCTCTCAAACTTTTCACTAGTTTGAAATCAATTGCTAATTTAAAAGAGTTTCCACTTATTAAGTAAATTTAATTAATGCCAAAATTGTCTATTTGCTATTTGGTCACGCAAATGACCTTTTCTAGTTGTTTCAGAATTGTTTTTCAACAACAGCGGCTCCTACGTTTCCAAAATACTTTGTTTCTTTTTTAGCTCACCCACCTATACTTCAACATGTCTTCCACCGTTCGCGTCCCATCCCCCTGCCTCTACGCACACAAACTTGCCGACCTGGTAATGGGTTACATTCAAAATTGATTCAATTTAAACATTTAAATTACCTAGTCATGATTTTAACAAGCTTGATTTGAGGCTCAAATTATTTATGCTGAAAATGATTTCTTTTTATATTTTCCAGGTTGGCAGAAATCTGAAAAATCCTGCTCATCCGAAGCTGAACGAATTTTTGTACTATTTGTAAATTGAACAGCCAAAAAAATCAGTTTGAAAAAGTTGTCAGAAGGGGGACGCTAATTTTTTTGAGCGCCAAGTGTTGAGTGCCACTGCGAGATGGCCCTCAAATTGAACCTCATCAAAAATGACTCTCCGTCTGCTGTTGTAGACTTGCGCTTTTCCATTCAATTTTCATTAACTTTTTTGAGTGACACAATTTTTCACATCTAGTTTGTCGGCGACACGATAATGGAAAATTTAGTTGCTTCGAATAAATACAAATAAATCACGCAAAAACATTTTTGATGACACCTTACAATGAATCTTAAGAAATCAGTTTCTGAATAAGTAATCGAAAGAACGGGACGCCAAAAATTTTCCGTGCCGCATGTTGATTGCCACCGCAAGATGGCGCCTAAACAGAACCTTCACAAAAATAAGTCTCCGTTTGCTACATTTAATTTTTGCTAATTAAATATATAATTTTGACACAAAAATTTTCGTTGTGCAATAAAGAATCTATGGCGTTTGGCGGGTCGTGAAAAAAAATTATCTATAACCTAATGACAACCTAAAACCAAAATTAAAAATTTTCTCTATCATTTGATAACAAACCAAAAGATTTAGACAAACCGACTCTTGTTATCCCGTTCAAGTATAATAATTGTTTTACATTCCCCATCATTATTACACATTGAGGCAGTTGCAATTGGAGCAACTTTTTGTCCTCTCAACAAAATCGAAGAAGCAAAATACATCTTTGGCAATTTGCCGGTAGTTCTTACCAAACACCGGCTGCATAACTTGGCATTAAAAAAGAAAGGAAAAACGTGCTCAAGAGCGAGACTAGTTCAACTAAATAGGGGCAGACGCCAAATAAAACTTATGAGCCGGGCTAAAAAAAGAAATGAAAAAAACCTTGTCTCTTTCTGCTCCGAAAGGGTCACACTTAAAAACGCGCGCGTCAAAACAAACGAAAGCTTTTTTAAAATGTGTGCCGATTAACGCGAAGATTTTTAAATTTTCTAAAAAGAACATGACACACAGAAGCGCCCTCTTTTGTCTCAATTTGAATCGGCCAATTTCAAATAAAGTTCGGTTGCTGTCGTCGTCGAAGTTCTCAAAGGGGTAAAACACTAAAAAGAGTGCGAGTTCAAAAACAGGTTTTGAGAAACGCAAGTCCCACCTGCCATTTTGTTTTTGCGGACAAAGGACAAAAAATAATTCTGCTAAATTTTGCCGGCACCGCTCACCAAATGCCGGCTTAAAAATTTTTTTGGGATTCAAGCCCAAGTTCTTGAATGTTAATTGTTATCTCCGGTTTGAATAAGTGGAAGCCGTTGTCAAAAAGAAGCGAACAAACATCCCCACACGAATGATTTCAATTCTACTGTTGCTTCCTCCTCTATTTTTTTAATTTAAAAAAATATGAATTTAATGAACAACTGAAAGCAAATATTTTTTGAAAGTAATTAAAATTAATTGTGAAACGATTCAAATTGTTTAATTTTATTTTAATTATTCAAAAAATGATTAACATTGCAAAGGAAAACTGACTAAAAGAATCAGTAATTGATTGCAGTGATTAACATAATGTCTTGCATTTTTTTCCTTGATCACAAACTTTCGTGCAGTCGCATCGCAGATTGTGATTGCTTGAAGTGTGTTGTTGGCAAAATGCCGAGCAATGAATGGGCAAAACATTGGAGTAACTGCCCTGACAATCACGACATTCTTGCCGAGCGTCTTCAAACAGTCGGCATCTTGACCAAACTGTCACCCATTGCCGATGAAGACCATATCAAAGCCAACGTCAACAAGACAAACATGGAATCAACCAAAATTAACTGCAACAAAAACGACGATGACACAACCAAAACAAACTGCAACAACAACAACTTCAACGAAACGAAAACTTCGCAAATGGAGGTTGAAAAGAAAAGCGACGTTAACAAAATATCCTGCATTTTTTGTTTGAATGAAACGCCGTGCAACCGCAATGCCCAATGTAACTGCTTCAAGTGCTTCGTTGATAAAATTTCACTTCCATGGTGGGGCTTGACAGGCCGGCTGGAGTACTCCGAATTTGAAAAAGAAGTCATTGACCATCACTGGAGTCAAGTCGGCCCAGACATTGAAAAAATGTCCCCAGAAACATTCATTGAATATATTAAACATCTCGAACATGTTGATTTGACTTGCAACAACGACAACGTCAACGGAGCAAAAATTGCGCAAATGGAGGCTGAAAATAAAAGCGGCATAGTTGAATCGGTTGGGATTTCAGCAAGAATGGAAACAAAAAAGGAAACAGAAGAAGAAGGCGATATCAACAACGAGATTGAAGGCAACATCAGCGATGAGCACTTCAGAACCGCCTTTGCTTTCAAAAGGAAATTAAATGATAATGAAAAGGCTAAACGCCAAAGGCTGACTGTTGACAAAAAGACCATTGTTCTGGCTGAAGACGAAAGCGGCAGTGGCTACATGGCGACTGGCAAAGTTGAATCTGTTCAAATTTCAACAAGAACGGAAGCAAAAAAAGAAACAGAACTTAAACGCAACATCATCAACAAGGTTAAAGGCGGCACCATCGATTCTGTTCGCTCCGTTTCATTAACCTGCAAAGCAAATCAATTTGTGAAAGAAAGAGTCCGCGAGAAAACTCCTCGAAATGGGTTTGCCAACTTGAAGAGTATCAGAATTAACAACGGAAATTTTCAAATTCATTCTCTCGAAGTTTTGAGGGCTGTTTTCCATGCCAAAAATCTGGCTCGTGAAAACGCAAGCTTCAACGGTTCAGAAAAATTTAATCAAACTGTGAAGACGGTAATTCGTTTTAATTCGACCTTTTCGTATTTAGAATTTAACCAAAAACTTGCTAACAAAACTTTGTTTTCAGCAGTTAAATGGCCTGAATCAATTGATCTTACTCAAAGCGACACAACTTTCTTTGATTTTTGTGTTCGCAATTGTTTGATGCTTCGGCTTTGGTTTTCGTCAACCTCTGAATTTTTTGATTTCAATGGTATTTTAGGAAAACTAATGAGTAAGGAATCGGACACCGTCGATCTGACTTCTGAGTGGAAATAAAATAAGTGACCAAAAATGTGTTTTTGTTTCCTTTCACCATAAGGTTTTAGTAATGTAACTTTGAGATTTGACTTTTTGGACAAAAATTATTTTTTTAAAAGAAAAATCAATGGCCTGGCTAAAATCCACAAATCGTTATGCCTAAAATGCCAAGACCTTAACTCATTCGAAGACCAGACGTTGTCCTCAACACAAGTCAGCAACGCTACCCATCTAGCTATGGGACCAACGGCAACAAGTGAAACTACGATCTGTCTTGATGTCACAGCACAAAATTATGAAAAAACGTCATGAAGAATGGCTTCCTTTTTCCCACAGCAAGCAGGTGTCTGCTGAACCATTTTCAATTTATATAAAAACAAATTTCACAAAATCTCCTTTCGTTCTCTTGGGTCTTACGGTGATCTCACACAAAATCTAACAAAAGTATCAACAAATTTCAATGACAACCGGCACCCTCTCTCAGAAAAATTAGATTTGGAAAAAAAGAAACGGCTCTAAGTATAGCAATGCAAACAGGGGGGGTTGAAGCTGCGAGAAACAAAACTAAAAAACAGGTTTTGAAACATCCGATTAACACCTGCTTTGTTGCGTGAGCGTTTGAACGACGCTGTCAGGCTGTTAGGTTTGAGCTACTTTTGCGTTGCTTCATCTCAGTCTTCAAACACACGTTGCACAGAAAACAACCATGGACAGAAGACAAAGAGAGGAAAACACCATCAAATTTTGCGAGGATGTCAAAACGTTGGTTGGTGATGAATTCGTCACCAAATGTGACGAGCCCCGGATTATTTTAACAGCATCTGGGAATTGCCTCCTTTTCCTTTCGAGCGCCAATCTCAACGCAGAAGAACAACGTCGCTTACACCAAAGAATTCTGTTTCACTTACACTGCCAAAACGAAGAATCAATGATTGAATATGTAGAATTTCAAGAAAACGTAATTTTGTTCAAGATGATGCCTCAATAAAGTTGAAAACATGCTTTGTGAGTTAATAAAAATGTAACCAACAGACCACTTTGTGCATTTAATCAACAATTACATTATGACAGCGATAGTTGGAAGACAAAACGTTCATTCTATCAAAATTGCCTCAAAAATTATATCTGAAAGTGAGGTGTCTCTTACCAAAAAAAACCTTCGTTCAAAAATTTTCACAATCACTTACCTGTAACAAAGAACATTAGGTATTTTAGTTTGAGCAATTGCCACAACTCTGTTGCAAGTCTGTTTGCAATTGCATAATTACACTAATACAAATAACGACGTTTCATGTAACGAACTAAACATAGCATACACGGTTCGAAGTAGTTCGTCACTGTGACGAACTCTGATAAAAAATGAGTTCGACACAGTGACGAACACAAGTATTACACGTTACAAACGAGTTCGTCACATGTGACGTACAAAAAAATTAAACAAAATGAAACATTTTAGTCAA